>OCQC01001111.1_pt1 | contig 21193 bp, 16 predicted proteins | sample 1538401 | NCBI WGS metagenome assembly OCQC01 (sample SAMN04571689, study PRJEB22368) | human gut metagenome | biome: human gut; material: stool | host: Homo sapiens | place: Luxembourg | collected 2012-08-03 | reverse complement strand
TAGGCTTTCTCGTCGCTCAGGAAATGGATATAGCGCGGGGAGGTCAGATTCTCGATGCGTCCCACCTCCTTGAAGGTGTTCAGGTCGATGGCGAAAATCACGTGGGAGTTGTTCACCACGACCCAGCCCTTGTTGTCGTAGATGGTCATCGACTGTGCCACGTCGCCGAGTTTCATGCCGTTGGCACGGAAGAAAATTTCGTTCTGCACCTGTTTGGTCGCCGGATCGTAATAGGACAAGGTAGCGTTGCCGTACTGGAAGTTGCCCTCGTTGGTGATGAACAGTCCGGCTCCCGTGGCGTTGAAATCTTCCACGGCATCGCCGTAGTCCCACTTCATGCAGGATGTCAAGGATAGTGTCACTCCGACAACTACGCTCCATAGCAGATATTTCAATTGGTGATAGGTCATACCGTTATTTTTATAGTTAATCCCCGGCAGCTTACCTTACGGTAAGCATACCGAGGATTGGCAGAAAATTTATTGTTTCGTTATCTATTCGGCAAGCTTGTACTTCCCGTCTTTCATCTCTTGGAAAGTGGGGTTGTAACCACATTCTTTGACAGACCATTGAGATTCTCCTGTTAGAACATTGTTTTCAAACAGGTATTTGAAAGAACTGAAATCAGTAACATCTCCTTGCCCGCTTATACTAATCCCTTTTGCTGATTTGAGACCTGAAAAATCAATGGACAAAATACCATTAGAACCAAAATCAGAATACGGGCATGTTATTGAAAGATTTTCGGATATTGATTCTACGTTAGGATAAGATACTTTATTTACTTCCATATCAAACATAAAAGAAGATGTTGCAATATCAAACTTCCCATTTATCGTTTTTAATTTGGGACATAGAATATTAGTAGCCTCAATCTCAAACTTAATTTGTGCATCAGCTCCATCCGTTCCAATGCTTTCCAGATTGGTAAACTCAATATCATTCTTAAGTTTGTAAGTCGTAACTGAACATGAACCGAGAATTTTTTTCAATAACGGGAAGGTAATATTATTTGCATTCCTATTTGTCCCTAATGTTAAGGTCCCTCCAATTTCCTGCAATTTAGGAAATTCGATTTCCGCCGCCGTATTAACACTTCCCGAATTCAATGCAATAGTCATATCTCCTGCCACACGAATAAATGGCATAACAAATTCTTTTACATAAAAATAATTTATGCATTGGAAGTCACCCTGTATATTTGAGATTCCTTCCAACGTGAATTCAGTCAATCGACAATTTGTAGGACATAGAAGAAGGCTACCGTTAAATGTTTCCGGTCCTACTATTTTATTTAGTTGGGCACATTGTAGGGTAAGTGTATTCCCGTTAAAATTTGTCTGGGACAAATCCAGCTCTTCTATGAGCAGATTACTTAAAGTCATATCTCCGAATACATCTTTCAAAGAAGCTAAATTTAGCTTATTGACTGTATTCGCATCCACACTGGTCTCTCCGCAGGAAATAAGACCGGGAAGTTCAACAATGGAAATCTCTTTGCAATTTTTTATAGTCAGTCCTCCAACCGAATGTAATTCGGTCATTGCAAGACTTCCGATGGAGGACATATCGGAGAATGAGGCAGTACCGGCCACACTTTCCAATGCCGGTAGATAAATTCCTTGCAGTTTGGGAAAATATTGGATTGTAAGTTCATTCCCGATCTGTTTTAGTGCTGAGAAAACAATGGCTTCGGTTGTCGCTGATTCTTTTTGCGCTACCGAACCTTTGACAATTAAGGAAGCTCCGACAGATTCAACGGCATTTGCATCCAAATCAAGTAAAGCATCGGAAGTTATATACATATCCTCACCAATGAACTCGACTTTGGGTATAGATATTTTTTCAATGACAGAACTGTTAACGACAAAATCGCCGGTCACTCCAAGCAAAGAGGGCAGATTAACCGTTTTGAGCGTTATGTTTTTACTGGTAGAAGTTGTCGATCCTAATTTGAAACTTCCGAGTTGTTCCAGATTATCCAACCCCGTCAAATCCGCTCCTTTGTAAGACGGATTGATAACAAGAGAGTTACTGATTTGTTTCAGGTTGGCAAGTCCGTCCAGATTGGTGATTTCTTCTCCGTCTGCCGTTCCGATGGTCAGGCTGCCTTCGATTTTGTTTATTCCTGTCTTGGCAAAATTATCCACCTCGGATTGCGTGGCAAGTACCACGCTGCCGCTCTGTTCGATGTCTGCATATTGATAAGTATAGGAATATACTTTGCTATCCTGCATTTTGGAGGTAACTACGAATTTCCATTCATTCTCCCAATCCTCAATGGTCGATGGATTCGGGTTAATAGAGGCTCCCTCGCAAAGGGCATACTCTACGGTAGCCCCTTTCAGACTGGCATTATAAGGTATCTCAATTGTAATCTTGTCCCCGACTATCATGGCTTGATAGGTAATGCCATCTACAGTTAGAGCAAACTCGGAGATGAAGTGATCCTTGCCGTCTATTCCGCTTACTTCAGGGTCGTCATCACTACATGCAGCAAGGCAGAGCGTAGCGAAACAGAATAGGATGAAATGATATATTTTGTTCATAATGAATTTTATTTGTCGTTATTGTTGTTTTCATCACAGAACTTGAAAACTTCCGTGGAATTTTCCCCTAACCATCCGGCTTTTACATTGACTCCGGTCTGCACCTTGATAAAGTCGATATGGGAAAGGTTTGCAGACGTGCCGTCGATATTGAGCGCATCGGAAATCTTAAAATAGTTTCCAAGTGCTCCCGCGTTAGGATTGTCTTTATTGGGCATATCATCACCAATATTATCGGCATATCCCCACCCGAACGGATTATTGGACCACATGCCTGTCGACGGGCTTTGTTCGGTACGTGCTTTCAGGCATGTGCCGTATAACGTATAGGAATCCTCTTCAATCCACAAAGGATAATAAAACTCTTGCGGGTGATAGTTGCCGAGACGGTCAATTGCCCCTTTATTTCCCTTGTTGTCCTGCCATTGAGTATCCATGTTGGGACCGGGACGGAAATAAGTTACGGCATAGTCCTGAATGGTTTCGGGTTTTCCATATTCAGAACCCTTCAGTTCATACCATTCATCGTTGGGCAAGCCGTCTCCATTGACATCTTGCATTACCCATACAATGCCCGGTTCATTTGACGAATCAAAGGCATTTCCTTTGATGGAAAAATCATAACCGCCTTTGTTTTCGATACTGTGGTCGAATCCTACTACAATATATCCTCCCCAACCTCCGAGAGAAACATATTGTTCATTATCAAGACGTTTTTGTGCGTAAGCACAGGCTGCTTCGTGCGTGCTTTCCCCATTGAAACCTGCTGTATTCGTTTCGTTTACAAATTGTCCCGGAGCCGGAACAAATTCATATACTTTATTGCTGTAAATGGAATTTCCGGCAGCAAAAGGTCTTTTTCCGGCCGCTTCACAACATTTCACCGGAATATTGACACTGACTTCATCGACACCGGAAACAGCAATATTACGAGTGAGGATTGCTTTTGTTCTTTGATTATCGTATTTCACGGTAAAAGTAAGCGTATGCTCTCCGATTTTAGAAGGTTTGAAACCGTAAACCAAAGAATTGGCTCCTTCAATCGGTTGCCCGTCCAAACTCCATTGATAAGAAGGCTCGGCACTTATTGACACAAAGGGGCGGACAAACAAAGTACGTCCTAATTCTACGTATTTGGTATTATCCTCGGTGAAATATAAAGATGACGGAACTACGATTTCAATTGGAAGTTTATCGACAACCTCAATAGAAACTGTCTTCTCTGATTGTCCGTCTTCATTTGTTACGGTTAAGGTCAGTTCATAAGTTCCCAACTCATCTTGCTTGAATGTATAAGTATTTTCCGTTCCGACTTCGTTTCCGTTAAGAGTCCACAAATAAGTGGCTCCTTCTGCATTTTGAATGTCGGGAGTAAGGATGTATTCACGTCCTGCGACAACTTTAAGCCCTATAGAGGGGGTTACCAATGAAATGACGGGCGGAGCCAATTCATTGACATCCACACGAATTTCTTCCTCTGTGCTGGCATCCCTCGTATCCACACGCAGGGTAACGTAATACGAACCGCATTCGTTGAAAATGTATTTCAATTGAGGCTCATCGGAAATGATACGACCGTTGCATTTCCATGAATAAACGGCGTAATCGACATTCTGATAGGTCGGCTCAATAACGACCTCTTTTCCTATCTTTACAACGTAGATTCCGTCCTCGCTATCCAACTCAATGACAGGAGGCAATATCACGTCCTGCGATATTTCTTCGTCTTTGTTGCAAGCAAATAGAAATATCGTCAAGGAGAATAAAAGCAAATACTTCTTCATTATATTTATAATTTTAACGCTGAAATTCCCTTGAAGAAAGTATTTGATTTCAATCTTCATTGGGATATAATAAAAAGGGGCAAATACTTTGCACTTGCCGTTAAAAAGCATTTGCCCCAAATTCATGTTATTCGTTTACGGTTACATCAATATCGTCTATAGCAACGTAAGCAGGAGTGTTCAATCCGTATGCGCTTGAATCGCTTCCTTCGAAATTGATAGCTACAGTACATACGCTGTCACCTAAACCGCTTAAATCCACTTGATTCCATCCAGTACGGATTTTATTGGTCAAACCTGATTCTGCATCTTTACTGGAATCGAAGTTTGCCAAATAGTATTCTACTTCCTTACCTGTAGGTTTACCCGTCGCATCCAACGCAACAAATACCACCTTAAACCATCCTTTTTGTGCCGACAAAGAGCCTTGTGTAAACGAGTTTCCATCCTTCATGACTATGTAGGTATAAGTCGTATTGCAAACCCATACGCTGTTGAATTTACCATATTTCGGTGTACCCTTGACAGGAGTGTTTGTGGTAACGACTCTGTAGCCGGTTGCATCGGTCAGGTAAATCTTCGCACATTTGTCATAGGTTGCTTGTGAATCATTGTATGAATCGCTATAACCGAAAGCTACAGCAAAATTTTTACCGCTATGACCGCCGTTGGGCCAGTACACGCTACATTGGTTTTGATAATCCCCCTGTGTCAGATTATGGAAATTAGAGATGGCAAAACCACCATTCCAAAATTCATATTCCCAAGGCTGTCCGCTTACCCATTCTTGTTCCAAATAGTTAATCGGGAACTGAATGTACGTACCGGTTTGCCCGATTTGAGTGATGTAGCCGGTCGTTACCTGCTTGCCGTTGGCCGTGGCAGAATAGAGATTGTTTCCATACTGGTCAGAAGCCATTACGCTGGAAGGTACGTTATCAAAATCGATAAGCGCATTGGTAGAACTTATCGCGCGGGTTTGAATCGCACTCTCCTCATACGGAGCAAGGAAGTCATCGTCGGATGAACATCCCGTGAACACTGCGGCGGCCATTGCTACAACAGCCATTGCCAAGAATCTAAAATTCTTTTTCATAACTTAATTATTAAAAGTTAAACAAAAAGTTTAAACACACATTCGTTTTTATTGCGACAGATTTGCAACGAATGAGAAATCGGTTATCAAAAAGAATATAGGTGCCTGTGGACGAGCCTCTGTTCATTTTAATCTAATGCCAATTATCCCGTGGTCACTAAATCATATCTCATCAAGCAGGTCTTCTGGCTCATCCCGCTTATCGCGCCTTCCCAGCTTTCACCAGTGGCAAAGAGTGCGATAAACTTTAATAGGACTTACAGCTGCGAGTACAGCTCCGGATTTTCACCGGGATTCCCTTTTAATTCCGTTCGACGCTTCGATTGGAAACTTGACTGGTGCAAAGTTAATGGTTATTTTTTAATCTTGTTTCTTTTTCTGTGATTTTTATTTCAAGAAAGGATTATTTTATGGCGCGAATTGTATTTTCATGTTAGTCAAGCATTTATAACAACCACGAATAGTCTTTTCCCCTTATGAATAATAGCGTTTCTCAATTATGGTCTCTTTTCATCTCACGTCGGCAATTCTCTTCGGAGAGATTTTATATGCAAAGGTACAGCGTGCGTCTGGTCGTCAAGTATCGCTTTCACTAACGGTTCCCGGATATTCTTCACGGCAGCCTTCCACAAATCGAAGATTGACTTTCACTCCCCACCTCGTTGCAGGGCATAGTCGGACGAGCCTGACTGTGCTCTTACATTTGGCGGTTGGGTATTCCGTTTCATCCCGTACACTGTTTACTTGCCTTATCCGTCCTTTTCCCGCTGTCAGTCCTGCATAAAAATCATTCCCCGACGAGAAGCCAAAAGAGTTTCAAGAAAAGGGAAAAAAGAAAATATTTAACAATCTAAAATTTACAATTATGCACAGCAGGATTTTTCAAATTTCAACGGAGCCGATAGACAAAGAAAACTATCTGAATGAGGACACACTCCAGCAAGGAGACGGGAGCTTCTATGACTATTGTTCAGAAATAGACGAGGAAGACCGTAAAGAGGATATTGCCAATTTGGTCAATCATGCCTTGCCCAAAGGAATGTTCGAGCTTATATCCGATGACACCATGCGCTATAATGGTGGAATAGAGCAATGGAAAGAGGAGTATGTCGCCAATATCAAAAAAAGAGCGAATGCTCTTACGGCAGATAATATGTTGGAATGGGGTTCGACCTATTATCTCAAACAGGCAGTGGAAAATCCGTTGGATGTCGCCTATCATTTCTATTTGGATGGCGATGGCTGCCAGTCTTTTGCCGAACAGTCCTTTACGTTTATGGAGTTTGTTTGTAGGCTTGAACCGGGAACGATACTCTACATCGGAGGAGTTGTTGATTACCACTTCTGATGTTTGTCCGAAACATTGGCAACCACCCGCCTCAAAAGTGGGTGGTTGCTCTCTTTTTTGCACAGGCTCCCCGGTTACTTTTATAAATATGCTCTGCAGAGCTTCCGCCACCGGTTTCACAGCCGGTATATTCCTGTTTTAAGGGTATAATCCCTTCACAGCCCCGACATACGCCGCAGGTCTGTTTTCGTGTGCAAAGGTACGGTGGACGAACATTGCCCAAGTACCGCTATCGCTACCTGAAATAAAATTTGACGACAACTTTCCGTAATCGGAGATGACGGTATTTCATAAAATTTCATTGCAGGTTCCTTGCTCATCGTTCTTGCATCCCCCGTTTGTGACGCACATGAAAACAACCCCTTTGGGCGAAGTCAAAAGGCTTCAAGAAAAGGGAAATAAAAAAAACAATAAATCAAAAGACAATGAGCAAGTACGATTTCATCAAGCAAGGCAACCTCCTTTTTTGGCACACTGCCGATAATGATATAGAATGTCGAATTATCTCAACTCCCGAAAAAGTGGATAGTGACAGCATCATCTTAATCTCAACAAGCTCTTCCGAGACAGAGGTTTTGGCATCGGAGTTATTACCTATTGGCTCATCAAGAAGCCACAAAGAGGAGTTTATGCGCTGGAAGAAAGAGCGTGAAGCCGAGGGCATGGAGTTTTTCAGCCGGTTGTCCGAAGTCATGGAAACAGACAGTGATTTGGCTGTAGGCGATATGGTGGCGTTTACAAACGACTACGGGGTGGTATTTGGCCCCAAAGAAGTATTAGCTTTCAGAAAACCTTGGAATGGCTATAGATGCGTATATATCGACAGTGATGCTTATTGGTTTCCAGACCGTCCCGAACAACTCACCATACTCAGCAAAGGAGGTACAGAATGACAACAAACGACATACTCAAACGACTTTGCGGCAATATTGCCGCAGGTCGTTTCAACTGGCGAAAATACTGCACGCCGCAATCTTACTTCGGTTGGGAGATTTGCGTTACCCCTCTGCATTGCTCTTACGGACAGATAGGCTACACCGTTCATTTCCCTTATACCAATATACCGGAAGTGGAATACGATTGGGAAATGGGCAAACTGACCATTGACGGCGAGAAATGGAAAAGTTATTTGCGGAACGAATAATAATAAATATCAATATGGCACAGAATTTTTATACCAAATGGCAGGACGCTATACTTGCAGATGCAGGAGACTATGTTTCAAAAGAGTACCGCAGTTTCCAGACAGCATTGGTGCGTGAGATTTCCAAATATGCCGCAGCCGTTGGTGCAAAGGTGGCTTCCAATTCAAAAGGGCATTATGACACCTCCTGCTTCATTGAGCGCAACGGCAAGTTCGTTTACATCAGCCACTCTTCCGGTCTGTCACGAATGGGCAGCGGCGTAAGAATTGAACTCGATTCGTTTCTGATACGGACAGCTCAAAATGGAAAGGACTACCGAGGGGGATGTAACCAGTATTGCGACATAGCAAATTTACAGTCTATGATAGACGGTTTGTTGGGGAAATAAACTGCAAAAAAGATGCGGAGCCAACCAGTTCCGCATCTTTTTCTTTCCATCCTTACCGGCGCATACCGCTGCCGTATTCTGCCTCTTGTAGTTCTGCCCGATACTCTTCCAGCTCGTTCAGCTTCTCGTTCACGGTTTGCAGATTGGCATCCAGCCCGACATTGTGGTCGTAAGGGAAACGATGCTGCGCGACCAGCCCGGCATTGGTGGGTTGCCCGACATCAAGCGTATCGGATTCCTTGTTATATTCGACATATAGCACTTCACCGTTCGGCATCTCGAAGGCCGGAATCTTTTGATACGCCAAAGCGGAGAACTGTTCCGCCGCCATCTCCCTGGCAACCCCTTTTATTGTATCTCCGGCAATATCGACACCGTAACGCCGGATATGGTCTCGGATTTCCTGCTCCGTGAATTTCAACATCACCTCATAAGTACCCCCGACACTCCCGTTATACACGACAGCGAAATTCTTGTCATCGACAATAAGGCTGTCACCCTTGTTGTTCGTAGCCGACGGATAAGTATATTTTTCGTTGATTCCGTTGCCATCGTAATACTCCTTGGCAAGCGTCAGCAATCCCTCATAATCGCCTTTGTCCCTAAGTTCGTCAAGCTGTCTCGTGTCATCCGAAAATTGGAGATACGCAACAGAAGAATAAAATGTCTTCTCCTTTGCTGCCGCTCCGTTTTCCTGCTTCTCGCCGACATTTTGTTCCAGTTCTTGCGCTATCTTATCCACCTTCTGGGTAATTATCGAGGTTGCCCTTTTCACGTCCAAAAGCGTTGTCTTGATGAATTGCGGCGATTCCTTCAGCTCATCGAGCCATCCTTTGAGGTATGCGCAACTGTCCTCCTTGATATGCTTGGTCATGCCGTAACGCTGTGCGACCAGTGCGCTGCCTAACTCTGCCACCAGTTCCTCACGGGCATATTCAGGAGAACCGAAAGTTGTCGGCTTGAACCTGTCAAGTACGTTTTCCGCTCCGGTGGAGTGCGTCATCTCGTGGAACAGTGTCCCGTAGAACGATTCTCCCGATTTGAACTGCTCCTTTTCGGGTACGATGATTTCGTTCTTCGTGATGGAATAGTAGGCGTCATTCTGATATTTCGGCGTAATCGGACAAATCCACAGGTTATCCCTTATCATCGTATCGACTGGGGCAAAACTGAAATGCTCGCCCTCCTCGATTGCCGGACGCGAATTTTCTCGCTCCAGTTTTTGCCACAGCTCCGGTCTCGCTTCCTGCAAGTTAGTTTGCGCGACATTGAAGACCCGGAACACCTGCATCTTCGGATAGACATTGTATTGTTCCTTTTCGTCATCGGAGAGTTTCTTGTAATCGTCATACTTGATTTTCTCCTTAGTCTCCTTATGGATACAAGTGAACGTGGTGAGCATGACCGGAAAGGATTTTTCACCACGAAGCACGGAGACACGCGGCAGTTCCTCTCCATCCTTTCCGGGCTTATTGAGCTTCTGAACACAATCGAACGTGCAGAAACGGGGAATCTTGTACCCTTCTTTCTCGCAGTGCAAAAGCAGCATAAAAGCATTCATCCCGTTGTACTCGCGCCCGTGAAGGTTGCGGGGCCACTGTAGCGTACCCTCCGTAAACCAAGGCTTTTTCCAGTCCTTTTGAATGCCCTCGATTTTCTCGATCATCATTTCGGCGAACAGGTCAAGAGCCTTGTCCTCGCTGTTCGGTCCGTCGGCATTCTTCTTTCTGTAACCGGCCATAACCCTTATTGATTATAGTTAGACGAATCCGCCACATATTGCGTCAGTTCCTCCACCTTGCAGGAAAGGTTGATTTTCCCGTTGTGTGCCGACAGGTTCATTTCACCTTTGGCATCCACCTTTACACCCGGCTGCAACCACGCTTCGCGCTCCTTACCGAAACAGAAGAAGCGCACCCACTGGTACTCGAAGCCGTCATCGACCTTCTCTGCGCTAAACGCCGAGAACACCGTATAAGGCTGGTCTTTCTTATCCCTTTTTTCCTCGATGTTCTGGCCGACCTTACCACGAAACACCAGCTCGCCCTTGACGCAATCCGCATCATCCGTAGCGGCATTGCAGATTTCATCGGCGAACAGGTTGAAATATAGCTTGTCGCCCCGGCGTTTGAGATACATCGTACCCCTCACTTCTACACGGGAGCCGTTCCGATAACCGGCGGCTTCCTCCTGACAGCCCTCCTTGCGGACATCCACCTCGATAGTGTACCCGCCACCCGTCGCCGGAATCTGTACCCGGAGCGGAAACACCAGAAATTCTTTCTCTTCTTTGTTCTTGCGAACCGACGCATCGCGGCCGATAACGCCGCATACCGTAACATTACATTTAATCATCTGTTTTTTGTCTTTAATGATACATGGATCATCCGGACAAGTGATACATGGGTTGATTGATGTTGAACTGTTGTAGGGTGCGGTCAGTCGGGTGCGCGTATCATCGCCCAGACCATCCATCCGGCGATGGCTAATTGCACGCCCACGACAACGAGCGTCCCGATCCATCCCAACAGTAGGTAGCAGAACCGGAGGTGCAACGCAAGGAGGGAAACTCCCGCCAGACACTTGCATAGCTGTATCATCACGCATTTTATCATATCACCATGCCTTTATCTTCGCAGGTTTTCCGTTTGTCCCTGTTGCCGGGACATCCCTTGCTCGAAATTCTGTGAGGCTGCTTCCGACAGGATAACCGTATTCAGCATACCGGTTACACGTATCTGTTTGGCCTCTTCCGTGAGTGTACCGTTGTTCAACGTGGCAGACAACCGGTTCAGCTCGGAAGCGGTCAGCTCCCGCGAGACACGCAGTTCCCCATTGTCCGCTTTCAGAATGGCCTTGCCGTTCTCGCCGATAGTCAGGTCGCAGTTCTTCATATTCGGCAACAACGGCTTCAGGTCGATGGTACGAAGATCCATCGCGGTGGATATCATCGCCTTCTGTTCCTCTTCGTTCCGGTTGTCAATCTGTGTGGCCAGCAGCATCAGGGAGGCGAAAGCGGTCATCGCCATCTCCACAATCGGGTCGTTGCATCCCGACATTCCCACACCGCTATCCTCCGACGAAAGGAGTTTTTTCATCCATCCGTCTGGCGAAAGGTTCTTTTCAGGCACGGTATCTTCCGCCGCCTTGTATTTGGCGAGCAGGTCATTCCCGTTGTGCAGCATTTGCAATTTGATATGTCCTTTCTGTGCGATTTCAGCCAGATACGCCGCAGGGTCTATATCCCGTTTCGTCCCGTCGGCATAGATATTCTTCACACCGAAATGCAGATGTTCCCCAGTCGTCCGTGTTCCCGTATTGCCTGATGTGCCAAGCCGTCCGCCGGCCTGTACCGTATCGCCGACCTTGACGGAAATCTCCTTGAGGTGCATATAGGTACATTGTACCTTGCTGCCGTCCGTCCGGGCATATTCCACCGTCAGCGACTTGCCGCTGGGCGTATTCTTGTTCTGGTTTACCGCCACGACCTTGCCGCCGTTCTCCGTAGCCAGTACCGCATCGCCTTTGCAACGTATATCCACGCCCTTGTGCATCTGTTGCTTTGTGCCGTCCAACGGGTCTTGCCGTGTTCCGAACGGAGAGGTAATGAACAGAAATTCCTCCCGTTCCACCGGGAACGAATACCCCGTTCCATGTTCCGCACTCTCGGAAGTCTGGAGCGGATTGTGTTCCACCCCGAACTGCCTGCCTTGTGCCGCCATCTCCTGCATCACCTGCCTGTCATACTGCTGCAAGCCGTTCTGCTCAATGATTTTTTGCAGGTTCTCGGCATACTTGCCGCCTGTGGCGTAACCGGCTTTCTCAATGCTTTGTGCCCAGCCCTTGTAATCGTCCGGGGAGAGTTTGAAGCAACCGGCATAGCGGCTGTTCTCCTTCAAAAAGCGGGAGTGATGCTCGTATGAATCACCCACGCTGTCATAACTGCAGAACTTTTCATTCGGCTTATCATCGGTGTAGATTCCGTATTTGCCGCCTCCGGCAATCCACGAGGGTGTCGCCTTGATGCCGAAATGGTTGTTCTCGTTCCTCGCCAGACGGCTCTGTCCGTTGCTGCTTTCCAGTATGCCTTGCGCCAATGTGACGGAAGCCGGAATGCCATACCTTCGCATCTGTTCCATCGCATACTCCGCGTACTGTTGTGCATATTCTTGATTCTTGATCATAATCGTCACTCCTTATCTATGAATACCCCTATGTGTTTCCTGCTCGTCCTGCCGTTTATCCTGTAGCTCTATCTCACTGATGGCGACACGCTCACCGGCACGGACAAGTTTGGGCAGATAGCTGTCCAGTTGCGTCCTTGGGAACTCTGCGAAAGTCGAAAATCCACGTTCCGGATATTTCTTCATCGTAATCCCCAATATATCAGCTCCCTTTGCCGCATCCTCATTATAAAGCCGGTACACTTCTCCTGCACGAATCAGATACAGGGCGTCGGGATGCTTTTCCTTGAGGTTGTCCCAAAACTGCCGTTTCGGAGACATATTTTCATCATTCGTCTCTTCCGACCGATTTTCCGCCACCACCTCATTCTGTTGCCGTACCTGCTCTTCCGCTTTCTGTTCCCCGACGGATTGTCCCTTTTGCAGCACATCGGCAAACAGCGTGGCCGCCAAATGCCGCTTGTAGCCGTCCCGGTCTTCCGCCACCCACATCCGTTGCCACTGCTGTGGAGTGACGCTGCGGGGCTGCAGCTTTTGTCCGTCGATGGTTGCCACACACTGGATTCCATCCTGCCTGGTCTTGAAGATGGCAACACGCTGAATACGGTTCAGGTCAATCTCCGGCGTATCGCTGCCGAACAAATCCACTTTCAGGTCGGGCTTGACCTCCGCCAGTGCATAATACTTGTGCGCCAGCTCCATCCGTACCTTGTCGATGTTGTCCATCGCCTGCTTGAGCGTGGAGAAAAAACGGTTCACATCCTCCTTATCGGGATAGACGCTGTACCCCTCCTTGTTTTCCGGCTTGATATAGAGTGCCCAACGGTTCTTGTCGTCCTGAATCATCTGCACGGCATCGAACCCGACCTCATTCGCCCGTCTGACCGCCTCCGACACGTCCAGCGTGGAGAGCTTTTCCAACGTGTAGTTCCTTAACCGGGCCAGTGTCACCATTTTTTCATTGAAATAGCTGTCATCGGGTCTGTAGCCCAATGCACCGTCAGTATTATAGAAACGCACCTGCTCAATAGCCTCTTTCTGCAATGCCCGTTCGATACGTCCCTTGTTCATGCCGGGAATCTCGTTGTTCGCCTCGGTCGAAGCTCCTGCCGGCAAAATGACATCTGCCGATTTTGCCTCCCGGTCTATGACGAGGACGATGCTTTTCGCCGCCTTGTCCGGGTGCTGGCGGATTTCATTCGCCACAAAGTAATGCTTGGGCATCTGTTCCTGCATGGTCGTGGTCTGCCGTCTGTTTCGCAGGGTGGCGTACTCAATTTTCTCGCCCCGTTCCGCTTTTCGGATAACATCAAGCGCATTGTTCACGTCGCTTTCGAGAGCGTCCATCATACACGGGTTTTCCTTGAACTCCCGACACCAGTAATCCACCGTCTTCAGGCTTGCATCGGACAGACGCGCGGGCAGTCCCAGTTCCAGCATCTTGATACCCGAAGCCAGTTCCACGACCAACCTTTCATATTTTATCGCATCCTCTGACGGAGCCACGCCATTCTTCATGACCATGCCTTCACGGGCAAGCCGCTGTTGATGCCCTGTGGCACTCACGATCTGCCGCAAGGCTTCCTGCACATAATCGTGGTAATGCTCAAAATCCTTTTGACGCGGCATATAGACCGCATCTTTGTCTGTCTCGTAATGAGGAACTCCGCTACCATCCGAGCGCACGGGAACGAGGTTGTCCCGCATCTTCAGCAGAAAATCGTTGAACCGGGTGCGCAACCTGCGGTTGTCCGCCTCGGCATATCCTCTTTCCTGAACACTGCCGTCCTGCTTTATCGCATCCTCGTAAGCCGGCTTGTCAACGTAGGGCAACGTCGTCTGGTCGATATTGAAAAGCGTGCGGATCTCCCGGTTGTGGACACCCTTGAACTGTGCCTTATGCTCTTCGTCCAATTGGAGATAGGCGGTGCGGTCGATGGTTTCATTCGGGTTGTTCCGGTTGACATACTTGTTCCAGTTATAGAACAGGAACGGTACGCCCTGCTCATGCTCCCGTACCGCAGCCCCCCGTGCCTTGGTTTCACTGTAAAGCGTGAACAGGTTGGTCTTGCATCCGTTATTGTCCGAATGCAAGGCCATAAAGAGGGCATTGAACGGGCTGGCCGAGACCCCTTGCGGATAGAGCCGGGGAAATCCCTTGCCCGATACGTTGAGCCAATGGCCGCCGGCGTTCGATGCCCCGCCCAATGCGGCGGACAGCAGTTCCGCCTGCCTTGCTTCGGCCTTCTTTTCGATTTGCGACTTTTCTTTCATATCATCATGCTTTTGTTATTCCTGGAATTATTGGATGCCCCGTGTGCGCACAATCGTTTCCCGCTGTCCGTCGTCGTAATTCTGCGAGGCGATATGGCGCAACTGGTCGCTCTTGGCAAGCACGGCGTTCGCCAGCGTGTTCAGCGGCAATGCCCCTGCACGGTAAGCCTCCGCGACGGTCGGCGTGAGCTGGATGGTACAAGGCATACGGTCTATCGTGGCGATGAGCGTACTGCCTTGCAATACCGGATTCACGATACGGGGATTGAGCGGTTCGTCGGAATAGCGGCGGTACTGTTTGTCCGTATATTCGGCAGCGGACGGCATAGGTCGCCCCAACGCCTCGTGTCCCGCCTTGTTCAGCAGGTTTGCGCCGCCCAGACCGACAAGGAGCATCTTCAGCAGCGGGTTACGCACGAACAGACCGGCCACAATACTCGCTATCGGCAGCAGGTTGTCCCCAAAGCGCAACGATTGTGTCTTGCCGGTAAAAGCCCCCAACAGGATGTCGGGCAGCATGGCCATGACATATCCGAGGTTGCCCGTGATATCGCCCAATCCCTCTAATCCCAATGTACCGAGCAATCCGCTCCATCCGTTCGTGTTGGTCTGCACAGCCTCTCTCTCTTGCTTTTCTTCCTCACGTGGAATAACCACCTGCCGTTCCTCTTTCTCCACTTTTTCCCACTGTTCCATTTCCGGCTGTGTTGACTCCTTTTTGGCAGTTACAGTCGTTGCATTCTTATATTTCTCCAAATGCTTCAAATAGGCTTCTTCCTGTCCGGGAGCGACGATGAGCGGCACATCCTTGTACCGTTCGGCACGTTCATTTTTCTTTTCATGGTGTCCGAGCATTTCGGACATTTGAAAAGGGGTAAACTTTGGTGCCTGCATCCACTCCAAAAAATTAAAGTTCATCACAGGTGTTTTTTTCTTCAACTGCTCGTTGGCCGCCACAATAAGCGCACTATCACCCGCCTGTACTGTTGCAGCCTCCTTACGGAAGTCCGTAAACACGTTCCGTTCGCTACCGAACACTCCTTTACTGATACATTGCTCCACAGAGAGCTTGGGCGACTTTTCAGGCTCGAAGCGTGAGGCAACGGCCGAGATAGCCACGTCCGCCCCGACAAACTTTGCCAGTGTCGCCCACGAACCCACACCGCCCATCATGACGGTATCCGCCGTTGCTCCTAACACCCGTCCTGCACCCTTTTCCCAACCATTCGGACGGTAGGCGGCTTCACCCCGTGCCTCGATTTCCTCGGCCAGCGGCGAGCGGTTCAAGGTTTGCGAAAGTCCGAGCAGGCTCGATTCGGCAGCTTTGCGGATGATGTAGTCGGCTGACGATTTCGGCATTCGCTCCTTGACCAGCCGGTCAATCATCTGTTCCTCCACTCGGTAGTCCATATAGGCGTAGGCAAGATCACCGCCCAATTGTTCCGACAGTTCGTCATACCGCTCACGCCCGATTTCCCGCACGACGGTATCGCGCCACTGTCCGGCCATGTATGCGAGGTCTTGCTGTATCTCCTTGGAGCCGGTAATCTCTGCCTTGCACATTGCGATGTAGTCCTCCGTCGTCTTCGAGTTCCATTCGCCTGTAACCTTGAGTACCTGGTACGGGTCGCCCATCGGCTGTGCCGCAGACGCCATCGCGCTGAGTATGCCGCCCAATGAGGTGGAATACTCCCTCATTTCCTCGCCCTGCTTCTTCGTGAGATAAGCCTGCGTTTTCGACATGACGGGAGCGAGATGGCAATGGAAATAATCGTTCACGAGACGTTCTATTTCCGCGAATTGCCGGCTATATTTGATTCCATCCATATTGTGTACTATATATTTATCTGTTTCAATAACTGTTCTTTCGTCTGCTCGATGGCGTTGTGGTAAACCTCCATCTGCCGGGGAAAGAACTCTTCCAGCCATGCGTCCTTCTCGATGTTGTCCTGCATGAACCGTATTGCCTGCTCCCGTTCGATTTCGACGGATGTCTCGCCCTCTTCCCGGTTGTTGAACCATGCCTTCGTCCACCAGCGCACACCCGCCCGGTCGGGATAGACCGTGACAAGCCTCGGTATGTCGAAGCTCTGTATGTTGATGTCCAGTTCCGCCAACGGGTCTATGATGCCGCCATAGGTCAGGGCTTCGTCATGGAGTTTTTTTTTATGTCACTGCCCGCAGTGGAGAGGTACACATCATGCCGCAAGGCGAGGTAATGCAGGAAATCCGCAATAAGGAGGTTCTGCACCTTGCAGGCCAGTGGCAGGGCTTTGTGTCCCAGTCCGAGCGGATTGGCCATGCTTGGCATATTCTCGTAGAAATACTCCTTCATCGCGCCCACCGTGAAGATGTGGCGTAGCGACTGCTCCGTATTTCGGGGCAAGGTGTATGTCCCACGTCGCAGATCCTCCATATAGTGCGGCAGGAAGCGCAGCATCAGTTCCTCAATCTCCCTCTTGTCCCGGTCGTAATCGGTTTTCAGTTTCAGACCGGAGAAATAGTCTGCCTCATGTCCTCCGGCTTGACGCATCGCCTGAATGTTCCCGTACAGCATCGTCAGGAACTCCAGCGGGTTCAGTTCCTCGCCCTTGAAACGCACGGCGATATGCAGCTTGTCGCCGCTCAGGGCCACCGTCTGCCCGGCTTTCACACGCTGGCCGAATTGGGCGAAGACATTGGACAGGTTTCCGTAGGTCACCTCATACTCCCCGTAGCGGATGGTCTGGCAGATGCCGTGTCCGCTATCATTGCCCACACCCGACACGATGCCGCTGGCAAGGGCGGAAAGCGTATAGCACCGCACGTTGAAGTCGATGCCGTGATGAAAGAATTTCTCGCCCGTCGCCGGGTCGGTCTGTTCGCCGTAGCCGAGCGACAGCTCCACGTCCTTGCCCTGCTGTTCCTCGAAAGGCATACAATAGCCGCTCTCGGATTGCAGGATCATTTCTTCTGTATATTTCATGCTGTTTCCATTTTGATTCGTATTCTATCTTCTCATTCCTCCATGTGCCTGTTCCCCTGCCGAAAAGTCAGGTGTACGGGTGCGTTGCACGTTTTCTGTCTCCGGCGTGCGGAAGACACCAGCATTGTTGCCGATGAGCATCATGCCGAGAAATGCGCCGGCAATCTTGCCCAGCCAGCCGAAGCGTCCGAATATGAGGAACGCCGCCGCAACCAGTCCGGCAATACTCAATCCGGAGACGTTGCCGCTGCCAAGGTTGCGGAAAAAGTTGCCGAACATATCAAGACCTCCGCCACCGGAGGCTTGTCGCAAAAAGTTCGACACGCCGTTCAGTTTGTTGTCGATGCCGGTTACCGCACCACTGACCGAACTGACGGCTTCTCCTGCCTTGCCCGTCAGTTCACGCACGCCGTCCGCCGTGCATGCAATGGTATCCGTGACGGATTCGCCCACAACGGCATCGCTCACGATACGCACCACGCTTTTGTCGGTGGTCAGCTTCTCCCAGCCCACATAACCGACCGCGCCGCCGATGGTCGCCGTCTTGACGGCCTGACCCGCGCCACGCAAGGTCTGCGAAGGGTGCAGCACCGCTTTCCCCATACTTTTGCCGGTAGCCGCCGTTGCCGTACCGACACCTTTTGCGGCCTTGCCGCTATATTTCAATAGTGTACTCCAAACGCCCATACGTTGTCTGTTTTTAAGGTCTTACATTTCTTCCTATCTGCCGCCAGCGTCTTTTGGCGGCTTCCACGATATCCCGTTTGTCGGCTGCCGGGCGTGCCCCCTCGTCGATTTCACGCCAGATGTCGCCCATCGTCGTGTATTTCACCGCCTTGGTCAGCCGTTGCAGTTTCTTGTTCATCATCTTGAGCTTCGGACGGATACCGAACACGATTTCCATGCGCTCCTTCTCCGTCATTTTGTTGTCTGACAGGCACGCCATGCGGATGTCATTCACAATCTCCACGCTGTTCATGATCAGTTCCCGGTAAATCCGGTTCCGTTGCGTGGAGAGGGCGACGGCCAGCGCGTTGGGACTATTGCGGCTTACCTGTCTGGTAAAGTCTCCCATATTGTCCGTCAGCCTTGATATTTCGTGGTAAAAACCGTATATCTGCGCTGCGTAGCAGATTATCGACCGGAAAGAGTCCAAATAGTTGTTGAACTCCCGTTGCAGGTCGGTCGTGGCTTTCACTTCCTCTTTCGTCCACAGGTGTCCGGTGGTCTGTATCAGCATGACCTTCTCCTGGTTCTTCAGCTCCTTTTCCGCCTTGTCGGTATAGAGCAGGATCATCCCGGCAAGCACGGGGTCGTTCTGTGCCCGAACCTTGCCGATACCGATGCACAGCAATAAGATGCCTATCCAAATCGTCCGTTTCATCATTCACCTGATTTTATCGTGCAAGGACGGCAGCCCTGCGCCAACGGGACATGGCCATCCGTGCCGCCTCTCCGTTGTTGCGGTCGAGCATCCCGGCCGTCACGTTGTTCCACACGTCATTGAGGGTATAGTACCGTATGCTCAGGTAGAGCAGGTGCAGCTTCCGGCTGAAAACCGAAAGTTTGTCGTTCAACGCCCACAAGGTCTTGCTGCGTTCCGCACCCGTGAGCATATTCTCTTTGCCGCCCTTGGCCACTGCGTCATTCAGGAGCGTGAAGACCGATACCAGTTCCGTTGCCGTCTCGATATACAGATTGTTCATGCTCATGGAGGCGATGATGCCCTGCGGGTTGTTTCGGATGGCGTTGCCCAATTTCCCTAACGTGAGAAAGATTCTCACGCCGTCGTTGTAGAGATGGGTGCAGGCTTTCAGCGATGAAGCGTAGCCGCTTACCGTCTTAAGATAACTGTTGTACTGCTTCTCCCATTTGTGGATGCGGTTAAACTCGGCGGCGATGCTGTTCTGCAGCATAGCTGTCTTCGTCTGACCATTTATCTGTTTCTCTATTTGGTCATTGACAACCTCGTTGCCCTCGGCCAACGCCATCCATTCCAACGGATTGGACGCCGTGATTTGGGCTTTTGCCCAGTGTGGCATCAGGCAGAGGGCAAAAATGACCAGACTAATGATTCGTGATTTCATATATTCCCTTTTTTCGTTTGTTATACTCGACCCGTTCCCGGATAAGCGTTACCACATCGAAGTTGTGTCTGATGCCTACCAAATCAAGCCGGGGTGTATTCCTGTCCATCGAGAAGATGCGTACCGTCTTTAGGCCGCAAAGCTGTTGCATGAGGCTTTGGTGTTCCACAAAGTCCACGATACGATATTGTTCCATGTAGTCCGTCTTCCGGGACAACACCCCATGCCGGCTGATAAGCTGCTCGCTGCCGATGTGGTAGCGTGTCCGGCGCAGATAGATGAAACGGTACAGTAATGCCAAAGAAAGTAATGCGGCAACCGGTACGGCAAGAGCTGTCAGAGGCAGTCCCTCCATGCCACCGTACACCCATGCTGCACAGCACAATACGATTGCTGGCAGCTCGTCGATGACGAACTGTCCGGCGTGCGGTTGCAGCACGATACTTTGGAAATGTCCTGTGGGTGCATCGGTCATCATCGGCGAAAGTGTGTTTGTTGTTCCTCTTCCGGTGACTGTTCTCTCGCCTGTGTCTCATCGACCGTCTCTTCCTGTTTCTGCCCGGCCAAAAGCTGTTCGTTCCAGTCCTTGTTGGGATAGGTAGGCTGTTCACGGACAAAAAAGGCGTCATTCGCCTTGTCCAGACCAAGGAACTCCCGCAATCCTTCACGGAACTCCTTGTAATTTCCGTTCATGATATCCGTCTGTTCCCGTATGTCGTCCGGATGGCACAGGCCGCTCGAACGCATCGACATGGCTTCTTCCCATGCGGATTCATATTTCCCGTAGCTCGACCGCAAAGCGTCGGGCAGCAGGTCTATGTCACCTTCATCGAGGTTCTTGCCGTCAGCGACGGAATCCAGATAAGGCTTCCGCTCCGGTGTCTCCTCGATGGTGGAACGGACAGCCCGGTACATCTCCTGTTGCAGGTTCTTGGCAAACTCGATTCCCGCAAGGTCGGTATCGAAACAGATGTGTTGCTTGGCAGGAAGCGAGAGCGTGAGGACACCCCGCATCTGTTCCACCGTCGGGTTACCGCCGGTAGATATGAAGACCGCTTTCCGCAAATCCTTGTCGTTGGCCTGATGAAGCTGGTAATAGGCCATCGCGTCGTATGCACTCTCGAACCAGTAGATATGCTTGGCTTCGGTAAGCGTAGTTTTGGCTGGGCTGGCAATCCATAGCCCTTGGCTCGAATTGCTCCCTTCCGCCTTCCCTTTATAACTGCCGCTGCCATCCATGCGAGGGCGCCCTCGCTCTTCCAGACCGACAACCTGTCCCGTATCTTTCGGAACGGTCAGCGGAAAGGCGAGGTTGGTGTATTTCATGCCGTCCTCACGATGCTTTGTCGCCAGACAGAAATTCCGGTGGAAGG
>OCQC01001105.1_pt1 | contig 21283 bp, 17 predicted proteins | sample 1538401 | NCBI WGS metagenome assembly OCQC01 (sample SAMN04571689, study PRJEB22368) | human gut metagenome | biome: human gut; material: stool | host: Homo sapiens | place: Luxembourg | collected 2012-08-03 | reverse complement strand
AATCAGGATAAGAAAGATAATTAATGAAACAGGAGGTGAGATTGTGGATACAGGACTTTCAGAAGTTACAGGAGATGAGCCTCCAACTTATGCATGTGTAGGAACAAGTGATGGAATTGCATCTTACAGAAGTATGGAAAGATACATTTCAAGAATAAAGAATAATGGAACTAATGCACAGATAGAAGTCTTTGACGATCTTTCACATGGATTCGGACTTGGACAGAATACAGTTGCAGATGGCTGGCTTGACCGGGCAGTAATGTTCTGGGAAGATAATATGAGGTGAAAATGAATAAGGAATTAGTAATCAGAATAGTAACAGATGTTCTTATGACAATAAGCCTATTGCTACTTATGCCATATAGCCTTCTGAGTGAAACAGCACATGAATGGATAGGAATGGCAATGTTAATTCTTTTCATATTTCATCATGTTTTAAACAGAAGATGGATAAAGTCTGTAGTAAAAGGTAAGTATAAGCCTTTAAGGATTATTCAGACATTACTTGTTGTTGTGATGTTACTGCTTATGCTTGGCTCAATGGCAAGCGGAATATTGCTTTCAACACACATATTTAAAGATATAAATATTGCCGGAACATCAATGGCAGCCAGACAGGTGCATATGTTTTGTGCATATTGGGGCTTTGCTGTTATGTCAGTCCATATAGGAATGCACTGGAACATGGCTGTTACTATGGCAGGGAAATTATTTAAAGAGCCTTCAGTATTAAGAAAATGGGGTGCGAGACTGATAGCATTAGTTGTGGCAGGTTATGGAATATTTGCATTTCATAAAAGACAGATTGGGGAGTATCTCTTAATGAAAATGCATTTTGTTTTCTATGATTACACAGAAAATGTAATGTTTTTTATGCTTGATTATCTTGCAGTAATGATACTTATAGCGGTTGCGGGGTATTACATAAGTATGTTGCTTAAGAAGATAAAATAATAATTTTGAAAAGGAGAACATGATTATGAGAATTTTATTTATTAACGGAAGTCCTAACAAGACAGGAAACACAGCACAATTAGCAGAGACATTACTTGGCGGCAGAAAGTACGAAACACTCAATCTTACAGATTACAGGATTGGAAGTTATGGTCAGAATTTTTCAGATGATGAACTTGATATAGTTATCTCTAAGATGAAAGAAGCTGACGTTATTGTTATAGGTTCACCATTATACTGGCACAATATATGCGGCTCAGTAAGAAATGTACTTGACCGTTTTTATGGACTTGTAAGTGAAAAAGACCTTAAAGGAAGAGATATGTATTTTCTGTTTCAGGGAGTTGCACCTGAAAAATGGATGCTGGAAGCAGGCGAATACACAATGAAGAGATTCGCTGGGCTTTACGGAATGAATTACAGAGGCATGGCTACTGATAAGACAGAGGCTGTAAAGTTAGGAAAGAATATAAAGTAAGCAGCATAAGGAGACAGAGCATGAATAAGAAAATGTTTATAATATTAGTTCTTACAATGATTATGCTTTGTGTTTCTGCATGTGGGAAAACAGATAATAAGGAGCAGAGCAGCGTGAATAATACAAGCAATATTTCCAATACACAATCAGCTAATTTGAGTGGGACTGTTCCTGATGAACTCGAATACATACCCGATGAATATGAAAATCCGGCAACACAGCAGGGAACACTTAATAAACTTACATATGATACATGGGAGTCATTCAGTTATGAGCAAAAATCTAATAAAATAACTAAGGAAGCATGGGTATATCTGCCGTATGGATATACAGATGAAGAAGAATATAATGTATTTTATCTGAGTCATGGTGGCTGGAGCAATGAAACGACTCTTATGGGTACAGATGATAATCCAAAATCATTTAAAAATGTTATTGATAATGCAATACAGGATGGGAATATAAAGCCTCTTATTATTGTACTGCCTACATATAATAACACAAGTGAGAACGACAGTAGTGATTACAGCCTTGCAATCCAGCTTACCAACCAGTTTCATAATGAATTAGTCAATGACCTTATTCCAGCGGTGGAGAGTAAGTATAGTACATATGCAAAGGACACTACACCACAGGGGCTTAAGGAATCAAGAGACCACAGGGGTTTTGGCGGATTTTCAATGGGGTCTGTAAATACATGGAACACATTCCGCTATTGTCTGGATTATTTCCGATATTTTATGCCTATGAGTGGAAGTTATACAACCGATGGTGAATATATGGCAGATTTAGTAAGACAGCAGGGTTACAGTTCACAGGATTTCTTCATCTTTGCAGCATCAGGAACTGATGATTTTGCATATAGCGCATTTAAGGCACAGATTATGGCTATGGCAAATAATTCAGGAGGAATGTTTAAGCTTGCAAAGAATGAATCAGAAGGAAATATGTCTTTCTTAGAAAGAGAAGGCTATAAACATGATGCAAAAGCAACTGATGAATATACATACAATGGTCTCAGATTTTTCTGGAACGGCCAGACTGATACACAATCAGCAGATAACCAGAGTTCATCATCAAAGGCGTATAATGTAGAACAGGGAACAAGCAAATACAGGGATTTCGTTCTTGACAATGTCCTCCATTCAGAAACAGAAGGTGATATTCATTATAATGTGTATATTCCTGAAGATTATGACGGAACAGAAAGTTATGCATTATTTATGACGCTGCCGGGATATCAGGGATTATATTTTCAGGGAGTTGGACAAAATGTGATGACGGAGGAATTCGGATTCATGGCAAGAGACTATATTCCTAAAATGATAATAGTTGCACCACAGTTAAATGACTGGCAGGACACATCTGCAAGGCAGACAATTGCACTTACTGAATATTTTCTTGATACATACAATATTGACAGGTCAAGAGTATATGCAGAAGGGTATTCTGGCGGCGGGGAGACTATGTCGCGTGTTATGGGCATGAGACCAGACCTGTACACAGCATATCTGCAGTGTAGCTCACAGTGGGACGGCAATTACACAGAAGTTGTAAAAGCGAGAGTGCCAGTGTATTTTGCAGTTGGAGAAAAAGATGAATACTATGGTTCTGAACCATCAAGAAATGCTTATAATGCAATACATAAGCTGTATGAGCAGGAAGGTCTCAGTAATAGTGAGATAGACAGGCTTCTTGTACTTGATATTAAACCAACATCATATTTTTCAAGCGAAGGAATAAGCAATCAGCATGGATATGGCGGATACTTATTTGTGCGTGATAAGAACATTATGGGCTGGCTTTTTGGACAGATAAAGAAGTGATAACCAATAGGTTAATACTGGGAAACCAACAGAGACTTCTTATATTGGGAATCAGCATTTATAATAAAAATGTAAAGAAAATTATAATATGCTATAGATCTGAAGTCAGGTATAGGTATTATAAATGTCTTGAAAATAATTAACAGGAGGATTTTGATATGGAATATGTAACTTTGAACAATGGTGTTAAGATGCCAATATTAGGCTACGGAGTTTATCAGGTAACTAAGGATGAGTGTGAGAGATGTGTTCTCGATGCTCTTAAGACAGGTTACAGGGCAATAGATACAGCACAGAGTTATTTCAATGAGGAAGAGGTTGGTAATGCAATTGCCAAGTCTGGAATTCCAAGAGAAGAGATTTTCCTTACAACTAAGGTATGGATTGAGCATTATGGATATGAGGAAGCTAAGAAATCTGTTATTGAGTCTATGAAGAAGTTAAAGACAGATTATCTTGATTTAGTTCTTCTTCACCAGCCATTTTCCGATGCATATGGTGCATATCATGCATTAGAGGATTTATATGATGAAGGTAAAATCAGAGCGATAGGAATATCTAATTTCTATGTTGACAGAATGGTGGATTTTGCTTCATTTAACAGAATTAAACCAATGGTTAATCAGGTTGAAACACATATCTTTAACCAGCAGAAGGAAATGAAAGAATGGGCTGACAAATATGGAATCCAGCTTGAGGCATGGGCTCCATTCGGCGAAGGAAGAGGAGGCACATTTGACAATCCTGTTATTGCAGAGATTGCAGCAAAGTACGGAAAGACACCAGCACAGGTTATGCTTCGCTGGCATATCCAGAGAGGAGTTGTTGTAATTCCTAAGTCAACTCATATAGAGAGAATGGAAGAGAACTTCAATGTATTTGATTTCACTCTTTCAGATGAAGATATGAATAAAATATCAGAACTTGATAAGAAAGAAAGTGCATTCTTCTCACATCAGGACCCTAAGATGGTTGAATGGTTTGTAAATATAGTTGAAGAAAGAAAAAATAATCAGGACAGTTCCAAGGAAAAGAAGAACTGGTAATACAAGGAAAGGTGGAAATAATTATGAAGATTAAAAGAATTGTAAGCGTGGCAGCTACATTTGTTATGGCGTTAGGATTGTTTACAGGCTGTGGAGCAGCTTCGACAGATACAACAACTACTACAGCTAATAATAATACAACAGCAGTACAGGATACTGTTAAATCAACTGCAGCTTCTGATAGTACAACAGCACAGACAACACCTTCTTCAGGCAAGAAGACATTGATTGTATATTATTCAGCGTCAGGAAGTACCAAGGCAGTTGCACAGAACATTGCTGAAAGTGCAGATGCAGATATTTTCGAGATAACACCGGTTAATCCTTACACAAGTGATGACCTTAACTGGACTAATAATAACAGTCGTGTTTCTAAGGAACATAATGATGAGAGTCTTAGGAATGTAGAACTTACAAAGGTTACACCTGACAACTGGGATTCATATGACACTGTATTAATAGGCTATCCAATATGGTGGGGAATTGCAGCATGGCCTGTAGACACATTTGTAAAAGGTAATGATTTCACAGGCAAGACAGTCATTCCATTCTGTACATCAACTTCATCAGGACTTGGTGACAGTGGAACAAGATTACAGAAGCTGGCAGGAACAGGTAACTGGCAAGCTGGACAGAGATTCAGTTCAGGAGCCTCTGCATCAGAAGTTTCTAAGTGGGTTAAGTCTTTAAAGCTTGGAAACTAAAAGCTGACAGGAAGCTATATATTATGAAAGTATTATTGGTAAACGGCAGCCCTCATAAAGAGGGCTGTACTTATACGGCACTATGCGAAGTATCTAAGGCACTCAATGATAACGGAGTTGATACAGATATCTTCTGGATAGGAAATAAAGCAATATCAGGCTGTATTGCCTGTAAGAAATGCAAGGATAATAACAAATGTATATTTAACGATTCAGTTAATGAGTTCCTTGATATTGCAGGTGATTATGATGGATTTGTATTTGGCTCACCGGTTCATTGGGGTGGAGCGTCAGGTGCTATGACAGCATTTATGGACAGGGTATTTTATACAGACCTTAATGCAGGTGGCGACAGATTCAGATTAAAGCCGGCGGCAGCAGTTATATCAGCAAGAAGAGCAGGAACTACAGCAACATGGGATCAGCTTAATAAATATTTCGGACTTATGCAGATGCCGATTGTTACTTCAAGATACTGGAATATGGTTCATGGGACTAATCCTGATGAAGTAAGACAGGATCTGGAAGGAATGCAGGTTATGCAGGTTCTTGGTGAGAATATGGCTTTCTTTATTAATTGTAAGAATGTAGCAGTGAAGATGGGAATTGAAATGCCAGAACCAAAGAACTTTGTTTTTACGAATTTTATACATTAAAATGAGTGTAAAGCCAGTATTTTGCTGGCTTTATATTTTTTTAATAAATTCATTAGCACTCACCTCTTGACAGTGCTAACAATGAGATGTATAACATCAATTGTAAGAGGAAAACAATAGATAAACAGTGAAGTTAAGCATTCATTGTAATAGAAGGAGGTAATCGTATGAACATTAATAAGTTTACACAGAAGTCTATTGAGGCTGTTAACCAGTGCGAGAAGATTGCCTACGATTATGGTAATCAGGAGATTGATCAGGAACATTTTCTGTACAGTCTCTTAACTATAGAAGATAGTCTTATCGCGAGCCTGATAGAGAAGATGGGAATTGATAAGGACACATTTATTAAAAATATTGAGACTTTACTTAGCCAGAAGAATAAGGTTTCAGGAAATGTACAGCTTTATGTAAGCAATGATCTTAATAAGGTTTTAGTAAATGCTGAAGATGAAGCAAAGAGAATGGGGGATGCATATGTTTCTGTTGAGCATCTTATGCTTGCGATGATTGCAGCACCTAACAAGGGCATAAAGCAGCTTTTTAAGACATATGGAATTAACAGGGAATCATTCCTGTCAGCCCTTGCTACAGTAAGAGGCAACCAGAGTGTTACCTCGGATAATCCGGAGGCAACTTATGATACTCTTAGCAAATATGCTACTGACCTTGTAGAAAGAGCCAAGGACGGAAAGCTTGACCCGGTTATCGGCAGAGATAATGAAATCAGAAATGTAATAAGAATCCTTTCCCGTAAGACTAAGAACAATCCCGTTCTTATTGGTGAGCCAGGTGTTGGTAAAACAGCAGTTGTTGAAGGACTTGCACAGAGAATCGTGAGAGGTGATGTTCCAGAAGGCTTAAAGGATAAGAAGCTTTTTGCACTGGATATGGGCGCGCTTGTTGCAGGTGCAAAGTATCGTGGTGAGTTCGAGGAAAGACTTAAGGCTGTACTTGATGAGGTTAAGAAGTCTGAAGGTCAGATAATCCTGTTTATTGATGAAATTCACACTATTGTCGGTGCAGGTAAAACAGAAGGTGCTATGGATGCAGGTAATATGCTAAAACCAATGCTTGCCCGTGGTGAACTTCATTGTATAGGTGCTACAACTCTTGATGAGCACAGAGAGTATATTGAGAAAGACCCGGCACTTGAAAGACGATTCCAGCCAGTTATGGTTGATGAACCTACAGTTGAGGATACTATCTCAATCCTTAGAGGTCTTAAGGACAGATATGAAGTGTTCCATGGAGTTAAGATTACAGATGGCGCACTTGTAAGTGCAGCTACTTTGTCAGACAGATACATTTCAGACAGATTCCTGCCAGATAAGGCTATTGACCTTGTAGATGAGGCATGTGCAATGATTAAGACTGAACTTGATTCAATGCCTGCAGAACTTGATGAGAAGAGAAGAAAGATTATGCAGCTTGAGATTGAGGAGGCTGCCCTTAAGAAAGAGACAGATAATCTTAGTAAGGAAAGACTTGATGCATTACAGAAGGAATTATCTGAATTAAGGTCTGATTTCAATATCCAGAAAGCTAAATGGGACAGCGAGAAATCTTCTGTTGACCAGGTAAGCAAGTTAAAGGAAGAGATTGACCAGATTAATACCCAGATAGCACAGGCTAAGAGAGAATATGATCTTAATAAGGCAGCAGAACTTCAGTATGGTAAACTTCCACAGGCACAGAAGGCTTTGGAAGAAGCAGAGAAGAAGTCAAGTAACAGAGATATGAGCCTTGTTCATGAAAGTGTTACTGAGGAAGAGATTGCTAAGATTATATCAAGATGGACTGGTATTCCGGTTAGCAAGTTAAGTGAGTCTGAAAGACAGAAAACTCTTAATCTTGATGAACAGCTCCACAAGAGAGTTATCGGTCAGGATGAAGGTGTTACTAAGGTAACAGAGGCAATCATAAGGTCTAAGGCTGGTATTAAAGACCCGACTAAGCCAATCGGTTCATTCCTGTTCTTAGGACCTACAGGTGTAGGTAAGACAGAGCTTGCAAAGGCACTGGCTGAGAGTCTGTTTGATGATGAATCTAATATAGTAAGACTTGATATGTCCGAGTATATGGAGAAGTATTCAGTATCCAGACTTATCGGAGCGCCTCCAGGATATGTAGGTTATGATGAAGGTGGACAGCTTACAGAAGCTGTAAGAAGAAAACCATATTCAGTTGTTCTTTTTGATGAAGTTGAGAAAGCACATCCAGATGTATTTAATGTCCTCTTACAGGTACTTGATGATGGCCGTATCACTGATTCACAGGGAAGAACTGTGGATTTTAAGAACACTATAATTATAATGACAAGTAACATTGGTTCTTCATATCTGCTTGAAGGCATCAATCCTGATGGCTCAATTAAGCCAGAGGCAGAGGAAGCTGTTATGGGTGATTTAAAGAATCATTTCAGACCTGAATTCCTTAACCGTCTTGATGAGATAATTATGTTCAAGCCTCTTACTAAGGATAATATCAGCAATATTATCAATCTTCTTGTTGCAGATGTTAACAAGAGACTTGCAGATAAAGAGCTTGAGATTGTTCTTACAGATGCAGCCAAGGATTTCATAGTTGAAAACGGATTTGACCCAATGTATGGTGCAAGACCGCTTAAGAGATATGTCCAGAAGACAGTTGAGACACTGGCAGCCAAGTTAATACTTGCAGGCAATATCAATACAGGCGATGATATTGTTATTGACCTTGTAGATGGAAAGCTGACAGCCAGAGCCGCTGCGAGGGCTGTTGAGGGATAAGGCCTGATATTGTAAGGACTTTATGATTCTTTTGGGGGCATTGGAATTTTTGACTTTTGCTAAATGACTATAAATACAGATGATACTTTTGAAATAAAAGCCTACCAGATTATGGTATATATGCGAATTAGTAGGTTTTTGAAATTGAAAGTTGTCATTGATGAAATTAAAAAGCCTACTAAACTATTGCGTAATGCAAGTTTAGTAGGCTTTTTGAAAGCAAACCAACAATTTATTCTTTGAATTTCTGACAGCATACTTTATAGGCAAACCGCAATTGCGGTATTGACAAAAACTTATATTAATTGTATATTAAAAATGATTTATGGTTAAAGATTCATGACAGACTGCTTGTATGTGAATGAAAGAGAAAGATATAACACAAAAGGTACTGGAAGATAATAATGATATATTTGCGGATATTGTTAATGTGTTGTTATTTGATGGAAAGTCGGAGGTTGAAGAGAATGAACTTGTTAATACGACAGTTCATTCACAGTATAAGGCTGAAGATGGAAAAGTTCATGAACAGGAACGCGATATTGCTAAGTATTGGAAAAGAGGATGTACAGACATAGTCCTGTATGGCATAGAGAATCAGACAAAGGTTGAGAAAAGAATGCCAGCAAGGATATCGGGATATGAGGGTGCTTCATACAGAGGACAATATGATAAGAAAACAATAGTGCCGGTAATAACGATGGTGCTGTATTATGGTACAGATAGAAAATGGACAGCACCAAAGAATCTTAAGTCTCTGATTAAAGTTCCGAATAATCTGGATAAGTATGTTAATGACACTAAAGCTAATGTATTTGAGATAGCGTGGCTGACAGATGAACAGATAGCAAAGTTTACGAGTGATTATAAGATAGTTGCTAATTTCTTTGTGAACAAGAGAAAGAACAAAGATTACATACCAGATGATAAGACAACAATTAAGCATGTGGATGAGATACTAAAGTTCTTATCAGTTATGACAGGGGATAACAGATATCAAGAGATATTGTCAGATAAGGAAGGAGTGAGCAATATGTGTGATGTAGCGCAGAGACTTGAAGACAGGGGAATTGAGAAAGGACTTCAGAAAGGAAGAGAAGAAGGCAACCAGATGATATATTCACTGGTCGAAGATGAGAGCATAAGTATGGAAAAGGGTGCACAAAAGCTAGGGGTAAGTGTAGAAAAGCTGCGAGCTAATATGATTAATGCAGGATACAAGTGTCCGGATATGGAGTGATAGCTGACAATATAATATATAAAGATAAAGCAATGCTGGGAAGAGTGGATACTGGCATTGCTTTTATTTTATGGAAAAGTCTGTTTCTGTTCAGGAACTTACTTCTGCGTGTTCCTATAAGAACAATAAATAATCAATCTATATAGGCAAATTTCAGGCAGAAATACATGAAATTGCAGGAATATACCTATCAGGCAGGCACGAGGAAGTTTATCTATAGGCAGATTGGAAGAAAAAGTGAAGGTTGAATAAGGATTCTGCCTGGATATGTCCTATAAATCAAGTGATAATGCGACTACATATAGGTATCATGAACAACGAATCAATAATCAGATTAAGACATATTTATACAGAACTAGATAAACTGGTTCTTTTCAGTATTATATTCATAATTAATTGATTTTAACTTATTGGTTATTTCTTCCTCAGAAATCATATAAGATTTGCACAGTTCCTCTAATGAATTGTAATTGTCTCGAAGTTGTGTATTGACAAAGCTTAAAAGCATAACAGGGTCTTTAGGCATAGAAAAATCCTCCTTATATTGTGTTTTCAGTGATGGCTCTATTGTTGTACTATTTAGTACAGCATGAATATTTTCCCATATTAAGCATATTCTGTAAATGTAAGGCTTGTATATAAAATTGTATTAAAATAAATACATTTATGGTTGCACGAAAACGATTACTATGTTATAATTTTAACAAGCTAAGAAATATACTACTTAAATAACTGAATATTAAATTATGGAGGTTTTGTTATGGGAAAGAAATGGGTGTATTTGTTTACAGAGGGTAACGCAGATATGCGTGAGCTTCTCGGTGGTAAAGGTGCGAATCTGGCAGAGATGACTAATATCGGTCTACCTGTACCACAGGGATTCACAATTACAACAGAAGCTTGTACCCAGTATTACGAGGATGGTAGAGAAATCAATAATGAGATCATGGGACAGATTAACGAACATATTGAGAAGATGGAACAGATTACAGGCAAGAAGTTTGGAGATATGGAGAATCCACTTTTAGTTTCTGTTCGTTCTGGAGCAAGAGCTTCTATGCCGGGTATGATGGATACAATCCTTAATCTTGGACTTAACGAGAACGTTGTTAATGTAATTGCACAGAAATCTGGCAATCCAAGATGGGCATGGGATTGTTATAGAAGATTTATCCAGATGTATTCAGATGTAGTTATGGAAGTTGGCAAGAAATATTTCGAAGAGCTTATTGACAAGATGAAGGATGAGAGAGGGGTTAAGCTTGATGTAGAGCTTACAGCGGATGATCTTAAGGAGCTTGCAACACAGTTTAAGGCTGAATATAAGTCTAAGATTGGCAAGGATTTCCCAGATGATCCTAAGGAACAGTTATACGGAGCTATAAAAGCTGTATTCCGTTCATGGGACAACCCAAGAGCTAATGTATACAGAAGAGATAATGATATTCCTTATTCTTGGGGAACAGCAGTTAATGTACAGTCTATGGCATTTGGTAATATGGGGGATGACTGTGGAACTGGTGTTGCATTTACAAGAGATCCTGCAACTGGTGCTAAAGGACTTTTTGGAGAGTTCCTTACTAACGCACAGGGTGAAGATGTTGTTGCCGGAGTAAGAACTCCAATGCATATTCAGGAAATGAGTGAGAAGTTCCCGGAAGCATTTGAGCAGTTTAAGGATGTGTGTGCAACTCTGGAAGAACATTACAGAGATATGCAGGATATGGAATTTACAGTAGAGCATGGCAAGCTGTTCATGTTACAGACACGTAATGGTAAGAGAACAGCACAGGCAGCATTAAAGATTGCATGCGACCTTGTAGATGAGGGGATGAGAACAGAGAAGGAAGCAGTTGCAATGATTGATCCTCGTAATCTTGATACACTTCTTCATCCTCAGTTTGATGCAGCTGTACTTAAGGCTGCAACTCCAGCAGGAAGAGGTCTTGGAGCATCTCCTGGCGCTGCATGTGGTAAGATTGTTTTCTCAGCAGAAGACGCAGAAGAGTGGAATGCAAGAGGCGAGAAGGTTGTTCTTGTAAGACTTGAGACATCGCCAGAAGATATTACAGGTATGAAGGCTTCACAGGGTATTCTTACTGTAAGAGGAGGTATGACAAGCCATGCAGCGGTTGTTGCAAGAGGTATGGGAACCTGCTGTGTATCTGGCTGTGGTGATATTGCAATGGATGAAGCTAATAAGAAGTTCACACTTGCAGGCAAGGAATACCATGAAGGAGATTATATATCTATTGATGGTACAACAGGCAACATATATGATGGACAGATTCCTACGGTTGATGCCAAGATTGCAGGAGAGTTTGGAAGAGTTATGGAGTGGGCTGATAAGTACAGAAAGTTAAAGGTTCGTACTAATGCAGATACTCCTAAGGATGCCAAGAAGGCAAGAGAACTTGGTGCAGAAGGTATCGGACTTTGCCGTACTGAGCATATGTTCTTTGAAGAGGACAGAATTGCAGCATTCAGAGAGATGATATGTTCTGATACTGTAGAAGAAAGAGAAGCAGCACTTGATAAGATTCTGCCATATCAGCAGGGAGATTTCGAAGCACTTTATGAGGCACTTGAAGGCAATCCGGTAACTATCAGATTCCTTGATCCACCTCTTCATGAATTTGTTCCTACAGAGGAAGAAGATATTAAGAAGTTAGCTGAATCACAGGGCAAGTCAGTAGAGACTATTAAGAATATTATTGCAAGTCTTCATGAGTTTAATCCAATGATGGGACACAGAGGATGCCGTCTTGCAGTAACATATCCAGAGATTGCCAAGATGCAGACAAGAGCTGTTATAAGAGCTGCAATCAATGTTAAGAAGGCACATCCTGACTGGAATGTTAAGCCTGAGATTATGATTCCTCTTATCTGTGAGGTTAAGGAATTAAAGTATGTTAAGAAGACTGTTGTTGAAACAGCAGATGAAGAGATTAAGGCAGCAGGAATCGACCTTGAATACGAGGTAGGTACTATGATTGAGATTCCAAGAGCTGCACTTACTGCTGATGAGATTGCCAAGGAAGCTGATTTCTTCTGCTTTGGTACTAACGATCTTACACAGATGACATTCGGATTCTCAAGAGATGACGCTGGTAAGTTCCTTAATGCATATTATGAATCTAAGATATTTGAGAATGACCCATTTGCAAAGCTTGACCAGAATGGTGTAGGCAAGCTTATGGAGATGACAATAAAGCTTGGAAGACCGGTTAATCCGAATCTTCACATAGGTATCTGTGGAGAGCATGGTGGAGATCCTTCATCAGTTGCATTCTGCCACAAGATTGGGCTTGATTATGTGAGCTGCTCACCATTCAGAGTACCTATTGCAAGACTTGCAGCAGCACAGGCTGCGATTGCAGAAGAGAAATAATCCAATTTCTGACCATAACACGAGTTTCGGGGCATGGAAGGCGAAAGCTTTTCATGCCCCGAAATGTTTAAAATGGAATATTTTTTCATTGCCCTAAATCACGATATGTTCTATAATAATGTAAAATATATATTGATTGGAGCGTATTATGGAACAAAAGAAAATCGAACCTATTCGTGATGCCAGAAAGCTTGGTAAAGCGAAGATGCTGATTCTTGGTATTCAGCATATGTTTGCCATGTTTGGCGCAACTATCCTTGTACCTATTCTGGTATCAGGATATTTTCAGGCTGCCTGCGGTGAGGAGCTTACCAGAGGTCTGTCTGTATCAGTAACACTTTTCTGTGCAGGCTTTGGTACATTGATATTCCACCTGTGTACTAAATTCAAAGTACCTGCATTCTTAGGATCTTCCTTTGCATTTCTTGGTGGATTCTACACAGTAGCTAATCTTGACAGCGGTATGTATGCTGGAATGTCAGCTAATGATAAAGCTGCTTATGCATGTGGTGGTATATTTGTTGCCGGAATGCTTTACTTTGTACTTGCACTTATAATTAAGCTTGTTGGAGTCAACAGAGTTATGAAATTCCTTCCACCTGTAGTTACAGGACCTATCATTATATGTATTGGTCTTTCACTTGCAGGTTCAGCTATTACAAATGCTTCAACTAACTGGTTACTTGCATTTGTTGCACTTGTTGTAATTATTATATTCAATATATGGGGCAAGGGACTTTTCAAGATTATTCCTATTCTTATGGGTGTAGTAATTTCGTATGTATTTGCACTTATTCTTAATGCATGCGGAGTACATAATCCTGATGGTTCAGCAATACTTAATTTCTCATCAATTGCATCTGCTTCATGGGTTGGAATTCCAAAGTTCCAGTTTATGAAGTTTGATGTAACAGCAATCCTTGTAATGGCACCTATTGCTATTGCAACAATGATGGAGCATATCGGAGATATGTCAGCTATTTCGGCTACAGTTGAAGAAAACTACTTAGCAGATCCAGGTCTTCACAGAACACTTATTGGTGATGGTGTTGCAACAGCATTTGCAGGTGCAATTGGAGGTCCGGCTAATACTACATATGGTGAGAACACAGGAGTTCTTGAACTTTCTAAGGTATATGACCCAAGAGTAATCAGAATTGCAGCAGTATTTGCAATTATACTTTCATTCATACCTAAGTTTTCATCAGTTATATCAACTATGCCAACAGCAATTATCGGTGGTATATCATTCATGCTTTATGGTATGATTTCAGCTATCGGTGTAAGAAATGTTGTTGAGAACAAGGTTGACCTTACTAAGTCAAGAAACCTTATTATTGCAGGTGTTATATTTGTATGTGGTTTAGGCTTCGGTGGTGGACTTACATTTACAATCGGTGGAACATCTATAACACTTACAGCACTTGCAATCGCTGCTATAGCAGGTATTCTTCTTAATGCTATATTACCTGGTAATGATTATGAATTCGGTAAGAATCCAGCAGGTGACAGCAGCCGTGGAGTTTATGTTATGAACACAGACTCTGAAAAAGAAGAATCAGAAGATAATAAGTAAATAACAATAAAATTTGGAGGTACTTAATAATGATGGATTTTGAGAATGAGAAGAATATAACTATATTTACACATCCACTTATCCAGCATAAGATTTCAATTCTTAGAGATAAGAAAACAGGAACTAATGAATTCAGAAAGCTCGTTGAAGAAATAGCTATGCTTGAAGGCTTTGAGGCTTTATCAGACCTTCCGACAGAAGATGTTGAGATTGAGACACCTATTGAAACTTGTATGACACCTATGATTTCAGGCCGTAAGCTTGCAATTGTTCCTATTTTAAGGGCAGGTCTTGGCATGGTTCCTGGTGTACTTTCACTTGTACCAACAGCTAAGGTTGGACATATTGGAATGTATCGTAATGAAGAGACACATGAGCCTGTACCATATTACTGCAAGCTTCCACATCCAATAGAGGAAAGAACTATTGTTGTAACAGATCCAATGCTTGCAACAGGTGGCTCAGCAGTGGATGCAATTGACCAGATAAAGAAGGTTGGCGGAAAGCAGATTAAGTTCATGTGTATCATAGCTGCCCCAGAGGGAGTTGAAAAGCTTCATAAGGCACATCCAGATGTTCAGATATACATTGGACATCTTGACAGAGAGCTTAACGCAGATGCTTATATTTGCCCAGGACTTGGGGATGCCGGAGACCGAATCTTCGGAACTAAGTAAATAATTATGGGCATGTAATTGCTTTGTGTTAAGAGATATGATAGTGTGTAAAATGCGGCTCCCAACGGGAGCCGTTTTTGTAACTTATATTATTTAATTAAGGAGATTTCGATGAGCAAGGAGGAAAACAGAAAGAATTTTTCTAAATATGTATCGCAGAATATTCTCGGAATGATAGGGTTTTCATGCTATGTTCTTGCTGACTCGTATTTTATATCTATAGCAAAGGGAGCAGACGGACTTACAGCATTAAATCTTGTTATGCCATTATATAGTATAATATTCTCAATTGGTGAGATGATTGGTGTTGGTTCAGCTATAAGATATGCAATCAGTAAGATTAAAAAAGATGCAGATGCAGATGATTATTTCTGGAATGCATTAATATGGTGTATATTGTCAAGCATGCTATTCGTTTTTGCCGGAATATTCTTTTCGGCAGATATCATGCGTGTTCTAGGAGCTGATGAACATATTGTAGCAGTTGGGAATAATTACACTAAGATATTCATGTGTTTTGCACCTATGTTTATGTGCAACTATGTGACTAATGCATTTGTAAGAAATGACGGAGCCCCGGGGATTGCTATGAGTGCAACACTTTTTAGCAGTTTGTTTAATATAGTATTTGACTATATTCTCATGTTCCCGATGAATCTGGGAATGGAAGGTGCAGCACTGGCAACAGCTTTGTCGCCGATTATCGGAATGGGAATATGCAGCATACATTTCTTCTCTAAGAAAAGCAGTGTCAGGCTTGTTGTGTGTAAGCCTTCAGTCAGAAAACTTGTGGCAGGGTGCCAGCTTGGTGTATCGGCATTTGTAGGAGAGATGTCGTCAGCGGTCATTACACTTGCTTTTAATTTCGTAATACTTAAGCTGGCTGGTAATGTCGGAGTAGCTGCATACGGAGTTGTGGCTAATATTGCAATTGTCACAACTGCGGTATTTAATGGTGTTGCACAGGGAAGTCAGCCACTTATAAGCAGTTGTTTCGGCAGGGGAGACAAGGATGGATGTACACAGTTAAAACGAATGGGATATACAACAGCATTTGTACTTGCAGCGGTTATGTATAGTATATTGTTTATATTTGCAGGACAGTTTGTCGCAGTGTTTAACAGTGAAGGTTCAGAAATGTTAAGGCTTTACGCAACAGAAGGTGTTAAGTTATATTTTATTGGAATATTCTTTGCGGGAATTAACATTGTAGGTGGCGGTGCATTCAGTGCAACAGAGGATGCGTTTAAAGCGGCAGTTGTTTCTGTGGCAAGAGGATTTGTGCTGATTTTAGGTGCAGTTTTTGTAATGTCGGCATTTTTTGGAATGACAGGAGTATGGCTTGCGTATGCTGTTGCTGAGGGAATAACAACATTTATAATGCTTGTAATGGCGATGAGAGTGTGATAGAATATTTGCGGACAAAATTATCCCAGAGATTGGGGAAATATGAAAGGAGTCTATATAATTATGAGCAATATTGCAGACAAATTTGAAGAACTTGGAGTAATTCCAGTAGTAGTATTGAATGATGCTAAAGATGCACTTCCATTAGCTAAGGCTTTAGTTGATGGTGGTCTTCCTTGTGCAGAGGTTACATTCCGTACAGCAGCAGCTGAGGAATCTATCCGTCTTATGCATGAAGCATATCCAGATATGGTACTTGCAGCAGGTACAGTACTTACAACAGAGCAGGTTGACAGAGCTGTAGCAGCTGGTGCTTCAGTTATCGTAAGCCCAGGATTTGATCCAGAAATCGTTGATTACTGTATTTCTAAGAACATTCCTGTTATGCCAGGTATCGTTACACCTTCAGAGCTTGCACAGGCTGTTAAGAGAGGCCTTACAAGAGTTAAATTCTTCCCAGCTACAGCTGCAGGTGGAATTAAGATGATCAAGGCTATGTGCGCAGCTTACACTAATGTAAGAATCATGCCTACAGGTGGTATCAACACAGCTAACCTTGAGGAATTCTTATCATGCGATAAGATCTTCTGCTGTGGTGGTTCATGGATGGTTAAGGGTGATATGATTAAGGCAGGAGAATTTGACAAGATTAAGGATATGACAGCAGAGGCTGTTGCTCTTGTTAAGAAGATTCGTGGCTAATCACCAGTGATTGTTAATAGCAAAGATACATATAAACCCCGTATTCTGTTTTGCAGGATACGGGGTTTTGTACGTATATTATGTTTTTTAGTGAATTACAGATTAGAAAAAATATTCTCAATTTCTTCATGGGGAAGTACAAGGGCAAATCTTACATGACCTTCTCCAAGGCTTCCGAAGCTGCTTCCAGGTGTACATAAAACGCCAGTCTTATTAAGAAGTTCCATAACATAATCAGCTGAACTGGTATAGCCGTCAGGAATGGCAGCCCATACAAACATTGTGCCTTTAACATCAGCAGGTTTAAGTCCAAGCTTCTTAATTCCGGCAACGAGAGCATTTCTTCTTAACTCATATTCAGCACGGTTGTCAGCGACATATCCTTGCGGACCGTTAAGTGCAGCAACAGCAGCTTTCTGATATATAAAACTTGTTCCATAGTCAAATTGTGAGCGGACAGTTTTGAATTTGCTTACGATTTCACGGTTTCCGATAAGAAATGAAAGGCGCAGACCAGTAAGATTATAAGTCTTAGAAAGAGAGTTGAATTCAACTCCGACTTCCATAGCACCTTCGTGGCTTAAGAAAGAGCCACCAATCTGTCCGTCATATATAATCTCAGAATATGCGTTGTCGTGAATAATAATGATGTTATATTTCTTGGCAAATGCGATGAGTTTATCGTAGAATTCATCAGGTGCAGTAGCACATACAGGATTCAGTGGATAAGATACAACCATCATTTTGGCTTTTTTTGCAGTATCTTCATCGATAGAATCAAAATCTATAAGATAATCATTCTCTGGGAGAAGATTGTAATAAGCAATCTGTGCGTCACACAGGAATGGTCCAATCTCGAATATAGGATATCCTGGATTAGGAACTAAGCATAAATCACCAGGGTTGCACAAAGCAAGGGCAATATGAGCCATGCCTTCCTGGGTTCCGAATACAGAGGCGACTTCATCAGGTGTGATAACGGTGTTGTAACGGCGTTTGTACCATTTGCATACAGCGTCAAGCAATTCATCAGTATCACCAAGTGAGTACTTGTAATTCTCAGGGTCAAGTGCTGCCTCTGAAACAACCTTCATAACAGATTCATCAGGCTTGAAATCAGGAGTTCCTACAGTAAAGTTATATACCGGCTTTCCCTGTGCAAGTCTGTCATTCTTTTTCTGATTAAGTATATTAAAAATGTTGCTGCCAAAGCGGTCAGCTCTCTTAGAAAATTCAATATTCATATGTATACTCCATTTCTTTAAATGCGTATCTGCATGCATTTTATTCAGACCCGAAATATAGAAAAATTTCAAGCCTATCGAATAAGATACTAGCATAATTAACAAAAGTCAATTTTAAGGTGTATTTTTTGGTGAAAATGTGATAGTTTTATATATGTAAGTAGAAATAAATAAGATATGGCGGTCTGCAAATGTTACATACAGGAACATTAAACGGTAGAATGCAGACAGAAAGGAAAGGTAGAAGATATGTCAGTACAGGATTATCTTAGTGCAGTAAAGATTGGTAAAAAAGAATATCATGCGTGTGTAAATAAGGGTACGTACCCATATCTTCCGGTTTTGGAGGATATTATTGATGAAAACAGTATTGACAGAGAAGTTAGTCTTGGAAGTGACCAGATTCCGTTAAGACTTGTGGTTGGAACATGTACAGCAGGTAGAACTACTGCATTTGCAGACAACTTCATGCCTATACTTGACTGGGGAACAGAATTTTCAGCAAAGTGGGCTTCGCTTAGCGACAGTCAGGTGAATGAAGGAATAAGAGACGATATTAAAGTATATGAGTACATGAATAAGTTCTATGTGCTTGAAGGTAATAAAAGAGTCAGTGTACTTAAATATTTTAAGGCAGTGACAGTAAGTGCACAGGTTATAAGAAAGATACCTAAATACAGTGATGATCCTGATGTTAAGATATATTATGAATTCATGGATTTTTATAAATCTACCAAGTTAAACGATATATATTTCAGTAAAGAGGGCAGTTTTACAACTCTTATGGAGCTGGTTGGAATTACACCAGGAGAACCAATGGATGAGGATGATAAGAAAGACCTTGTTTCGTGCTATCTTAATTTCAGGCTTGCTTATGAATCAAGAGGAGGGGATAAGTTTGATTTCCCAACAGGAGATTCATTTTTACGCTTCATTCATATTCACGGATATGATGCTGTTAAGAAGATGACTAAGTCTGAGATGGCAAAGAATGTTGCCAAGACATGGGCTGAATTCGAGCTTCTTGATGACAACAGCGAAGTGGAACTTAAGATGACACCGGCAGCAGCACCTAAGAAGAATATATTAAGCTATCTGCTTCCAATGGGTGGAGGAGTTAAGAAACTTAAGGTCGGATTTGTGTATGAAAAAACACCGCAGGATTCAGAGTGGTGTTATGCACATGAGCTTGGAAGACAGTATATTGATGATACATTTGGTGACCAGATAGAGACATACGTTGAGGAGAATGTGATACCGGAGCAGAATGATGAGGCGGCAATCAACAGACTTATAGAGAAAGGCTGTGATCTTATATTCGTGACATCTTCGGCGATGAATATGGCTGGACTTAAAGCTGCAATAGCACATCCGTCAGTAAAGATTCTTGATTGTTCTCTTAACATTTCACATAAATATATCAGGTCATATTATGCAAGAATGTTTGAAGCAAAATTTATAACAGGGATTATTGCAGGTTCACTGGCTGATGACGATAATGTTGGTTATATAGCTGATAATCCGGTTTATGGGGCATGTGCGAATATTAATGCATTTGCATTGGGAGTAAAGTTTGTTAATCCAAGAGCCAAGGTTTACCTTGAATGGAACAGTATTAAGGATAATGATTCAGAGGAAAATCTTGCTAAGAAGAATATAAGCATTATTTCTAATCAGGATATGATTACTCCGGGCAAGAGTAAGAGAAAGTTCGGGTTGTATAAAGCGAGTGATTCGGATAAGCACCTGGCTATGCCTGTATGGCACTGGGGAGTTTTTTATGAAAAGCTTATACAGAGCATTATGAGTGGTTCATGGAGTAAGGATGAGGACGGCGATAATGTAAAAGCACTTAATTACTGGTGGGGAATGTCGGCAGGAGTTGTTGATCTTATATATTCAGAGAGTCTGCCATCAGCAACTAAGAGACTTGTAAAGCTCTTTGAGAAAGAACTTAAGGAAGCAAGGTTCAGAGTGTTTGAGGGTGAATTAAAAGATCAGCAGGGTAATATAAGGGTTGAAGAAGGGAAGCTTATTGATCCGGAACATATAATTACTATGGACTGGCTGCTTGATAATGTGGTTGGCAGACTGCCTCGGTATGATGAACTTACAGATAATGCTAAATTAAAAATGGCACTTCAGGGTGTTGTCAAAGAAGAAGAATAGAAAGCATGCTGCCTGCAGTGGTGGCTGGGGAATTATTAATGAAAATACTTGTGTTAGCGGATGTTGAATCAAAGTACTTATGGGATTATTTCGAAAAGGAAAAATTGGAAGGTATAGATCTTATACTTTCAGCAGGGGATTTAAAGCCACAGTATCTGTCGTTTCTTGCATCATTTTCAAAAGTACCTATTCTTTATGTGCATGGCAATCATGATGACTGTTATGATATACAGCCACCAGATGGATGCATTGATATAGAGAATAAGATATATGTGTATAAAGGTGTCCGTATTATGGGACTTGGTGGTTCTATACGCTATAAGAAGGGAAAGAACCAGTATACACAGAAAGAGATGAACCACAGAATTAATAAAATGTGGCTTTCAATAAAGAAGAACAGGGGCTTTGATATACTGCTTACACATTCACCGGCAGCGGG
>OCQC01001090.1_pt1 | contig 21380 bp, 20 predicted proteins | sample 1538401 | NCBI WGS metagenome assembly OCQC01 (sample SAMN04571689, study PRJEB22368) | human gut metagenome | biome: human gut; material: stool | host: Homo sapiens | place: Luxembourg | collected 2012-08-03 | reverse complement strand
TCCAGGATGATCGTTGTTGGTCCATCATTGATCAGCGAGACTTTCATCATCGCTCCAAAGATTCCTGTTTCTGTATGGACCCCTGCATTTTCTAATGCTTTATTAAAATATTCATATAATGGTTTTGATATTTCTGGTTTAGCAGCATCTAAAAAACTAGGTCTCCTTCCTTTTTTACAATTTGCATATAAAGTAAATTGTGAAATAGAAAGAATTTCTCCTTTGATATCCATCAATGATAAATTCAATTTTTCATTTTCATCTTCAAAAATTCTTAAATTGATAAGCTTATTAATCATCTTATCAACAATTTCTTCATTATCATCATTCGTAATACCTACTAATACCATAAATCCTTGTTTGATTTGTCCATTTATTTTTCCTTCAATTTCCACGCTTGCTTCACTTACTCTTTGTACAACTAATCTCATATTCATTTCTACCTTTCTTTTTATAAAAGTGTTATAATCATTATAATTCATTTTGTATTAAGGAGGAAGATTTTTTTATGAGTGGAACTTTAGCTTATAATATGAGACCTCAATCTCTTTTAGATATATTAGGACAAAAACATATTATAGGTGAAAATGGTTTATTTACTAAATTTGTAGAAAAGAATCACCCAATGTCTGTTATTTTATATGGCCCACCAGGTTGTGGTAAAACAACTCTTGCAATGGCTTTGGCTCATGATTTAAATATGCCTTGTCGTACTTTTAATGCATCTACAGGAAATAAAAAAGAAATGGATTTGATTATTGAAGAAGCTAAATTATCTAATGGTCTTTTTGTCATTATCGATGAAATTCATCGTATGAATAAAATGAAACAAGATAATTTACTTCCTTATGTAGAAAGTGGTCTATTGATTATTGTTGGATGTACAACAGCTAATCCTTATCATTCAATCAATCCTGCCATTCGTTCAAGATGTCAAATCATTGAAGTTAAGCCTTTAACTCAAGAAGATATTATTCAAGGTTTACATCACGCTTTAGATAGCGAAAAGGGCTATCATCATCAATATCAATGTGATGAAGAAGTCTTGCAACATATTGCTCGTCTTTCATCAGGAGATATTCGTTTTGCATATAATTGTTTAGAAGTATGTACAATTATTTCTCATGATAATCATATTACTATTAAAGATGCTAAAAATGCTTTAACACAAGCTAATGGTCAATTTGATAAAGATGAAGATCAATATTATGATACTTTAAGTGGTTTACAAAAATCTATTCGTGGAAGTGATCCTAATGGAGCTATGTATTATTTTGCAAAGTTGATAGAATATAATGATATTGAATCTTTAGAAAGACGTGTTCTTGTTTGTGCATATGAAGATGTTGGACTTGCTAATCCAAATGCTTGTATGCGTACTGTTGCTGCTTTTCAAGCTGCCAGAACAGTAGGATTTCCTGAGGCAAGAATTCCTATTGCAAGTGCTATTATTGATTTATGTCTTTCACCTAAATCTAAATCATCAGAAGCAGCTATTGATGCTGCCTTAGCTTCTTTAAGACAACAATCTTTGCCTGCACCTGAATATTTAAGATTAACACCTGTTGGTCTAGAAGAGGATGAAAAATATAATTATGACCGTCCTGAGTTATGGGAATATATTCAATATTTACCTGATCAAATCGCAAATAATCAATTCTATGTACCTTGGATGACAAGTCAATATGAAAAAGCATTAGCTGAAAATTATCGACGTATTTTAAAACATGGTCGTACAAGTAATATTAAAAAATTAAATCATACAAAAAAATCCTAAACTTTTAGGATTTTTTCTATATCATCTGTTACTTGTTCAATGGTTTGTTCAAAGTTTTCTAAATTCACATCATACCAATGAACATCAAATTGGTTTTTAAACCAAGTATACTGTCTTTTAGCGTATTGTCTTGAATGTTTTTTTATTAACTCTAAAACATCATTTAAATCAATTTGATGATCATAATAATCAAACCATTCTTTATAACCAATCGCTTTCATACTTTGATGATTTCTTGTAAGTCCTTGACTATAAAGACGCTCCATTTCTTCTTTTAAACCATTTTCCATCATCACATCAACACGTTTGTTAATTCTTTCATATAAAACATCTCTAGGAAGCGTTAATCCCACAAAATAAGCATCATATAAACAAATATGCTCTTGTTCTTCTAACATTTCACTTTTTCTTTTACCTGTTGTTTCATAGATTTCAATAGCTCTTAAAACACGTCGACGGTTATTGAAATGCAATATTTTTGCACTTTCTTCATCGATTGATTTTAAATGATCATGTAATTGTTCATTTGTATAATCTTTATATTTTTCATTTATTGCATGATGATCATTTTCCATTTCATCAAATTGATAATCATATAAAGCTGCTTTTATATACAATCCCGTACCACCAACAATTATTGGAACATGTCCTCTTTGGGTAATTTCTGTTATCTTTTTTCTTACTGTTTGTTGAAAATCGTGAACACTGTATGTTTCATCAGGATTTAAAATGTCTACACAATGATGAATAATACCTTCTTTTTCTTCTTCTGTGACTTTAGCAGTCCCTATATCCATCTGTTTATAAATTTGCATAGAGTCTCCACTAATAACTTCTCCATTGAACTTTTTAGCAAGAGCTACTCCCATTTTTGTTTTACCAACACTTGTTGGTCCAATTACAACAATTACTTTTTCCATTATACGACCCTCTTAAATAATTTTTCTAATTCATATGCTGAATAATGAATAATCGTTGGTCTTCCATGTGGACAAACATAAGGATTATCACAACGCATTAAATTATCAACAATTGTTTGCATTGACTCAATTGATAGATGACTATTCCCTTTTAAAGATGCTTTGCAACTTAATGTTGCTATAGCATGTTCTTGTAAAGAAAGTAAATCAATTTTATTATCTTTTAATATCTGTTGAATCATATCTTCAATAAATAAATGTTCATTAATTTGATTCATCCACATTGGCAGTTGTTTAATAATAAAACCATTACCAAAAGGCTCTAAATCAATGCCAACTTCTTTTAATAAGTCTTTTCTTTCTTCAATCATCATACATTCACTTAAAGGATATTCAACTGTAATAGGTACTAATAAATCTCTCATTGTCATATCTGGATGACTATATTTTTCTAGAAAATATTCATAATTGATTCTTTCTTGTGCAGCATGTTGATCTATCAAATACATTCCACTATCATCTTCACCTACAATATAAGTTCCATGAATTTGTGCTTTTACAAATATTTTCTTTTTCATTTCTTTTAAAGACACTTCAACTTTTTCAAGTTGGATAGGTTCTTCAACAAGCTTTTCTACAGGTTCTGTTATATATTCATTTTTTTCTTCATGAACAAATAGTGGTTGTTTTTTTTCTTGAATAAATGAAGCTTGCGGTTTATCTTGAACTTTTGTAGGAATTTCTTGTCTAAAATCAATATCTAGATCCATTTGATCTAGTTGTGGCTTAAAGACTGGTCTCTCTTCTTTGACTTGGTAAGTTAAATTAACATTTTCCAAAGTTTTAGATACCGCATCAAAAATCAATTTTTTTAATTCGTATTCTTTAGAAAACTTAACTTCTAACTTGCTTGGATGAACATTGACATCCACTAAATAAGGATCAATTTCAATATTGATGACTGCAATAGGATAACGATTATCTGCTAAATATTTACGATATGCTTGATTAATAGCATCGATTGCTACTTGATTTTTAACAATACGATGATTGACCATCGTAACAATATGATTCTTACTTGCCCTATTCACTTCAATTTTGCCAATAAAACCTTCTATTTGAAATTCATCATTTCCAGCTTTTAAATTCAACATATTTTTAACCACAGATAACCCATAAATCTGATGAATAACTTCTAATAAATTTCCATTTCCATTTGTTTTATAAGTCATCTTATCATTATGTATTAAAGTAAAAGCAATATCTGGATGAGATAAAGAAAGTCTTTCTACATAATTTTGTATATGTGCAAATTCAGCATTGACAGATTTTACATATTTTAATCTTGCTGGTACATTTTGAAAAAGCTTTGAAACAGAAATATTTGTTCCTCTATTAAGATCACTTTGTTTTTGTTCAATAAATTTACCAAATTCATAAATTACTGTTGATCCTTGACTTCCATCACTGGTTTTTAAAACAAAACGAGAAATAGAAGCAATGGAAGGAATAGCTTCGCCTCTAAAGCCTAATGTTTGAATACAAAATAAATCTTGATCATTATAGATTTTACTTGTTGCATGTCTTGAAAAACAAAGACGTGCATCATCTTTATCCATTCCTGATCCATCATCAATAATTTGAATTAAATTCATTCCTCCTTCTTCTATAATAATATCTATTTTAGAAGAAGAGGCATCAATACTATTTTCAACTAATTCTTTGACAACATTTGCTGGTCTTTCAATGACTTCACCAGCTGCTATTTTATTTGCTAAAATATCATCAAGTTGTTTTATTTTCATAGGCCACCTCTACTTTACTAATTTCTTTAATTCGATTAAAGTTGACAAAGCATCTAATGGTGATAAAGCCATTGGATCAATTGTCTTTAAATATTTTTCAACTTCACTTTCTTTTTCAATAACTTGAACTTGTTTTTCTTCAATTAAACAATCTTCTACGTTATTTTCTTCAAGTGTTTCTAATACTAAATTAGCACGATTGATTACTTCATCTGGTAATTTAGCAAGTTTAGCCACATTGACCCCATAAGATTTATTAGAACGTCCTTTTTTAATTAAATATTCAAATACTAAATGATCATTATCTACTCTAGCACTGGCATGAACATTTTGGATACCAAGACCTTTATCTTCTAAAAATGTAAGTTCATGGTAGTGGGTTGAAAATAATGTCATACAATGAATTTCACTGGCAATATATTCAATCATTGCCTGGGCAATAGCCATCCCATCAAAAGTTGCTGTTCCTCGACCAATTTCATCAAATAAAATCAACGATTTTTCACTAGCAAAACGTAAAGCATTATTCGCTTCTAACATTTCTACCATGAAAGTTGATTGACCACTAATTAAATCATCACTTGCTCCAATACGCGTAAAGATTTGATCAAAAATCGTTAAATTAGCATATTTAGCAGGAACAAATGAACCAATTTGTGCCATAATAACAATTAAAGCTACTTGTCTCATATAAGTCGATTTACCACCCATATTTGGCCCTGTAATTAAGACAACTGGTGAATTTTCATCAATTGAAACATCGTTAGGTACATATTTACCATGCCCCATGACTTTTTCAATGACACCATGTCTACCTTCTTTAATATCCATGATTTTTTGATCATTAAAGACAGGTCTTACATAACTATTTTCACTTGCTAACATTGCAAGAGATTGATAAACATCTACACGCGCGATAATTTTCGAAACATCTTGAATCAAATGGACTTCTTTTTTGATTTCATTTCTAACTTGAGTAAATAAAACATATTCTAATTTTTGAATTTTATCTTGTGCTGATAAAATCTTACTTTCCATATCTTTTAATTCAGGCGTAATAAATCTTTCTGCATTCGATAAACTTTGTTTTCTTGTATATTCGAATTCATCTTTAACAAGATCTAAACTTCCTTTTGTAACTTCAATATAATAACCAAAGACACGATTATACCCAACTTTTAAGTTTTTAATACCTGTTTTTTCTCTTTCTTTTTGTTCAAAATCAACTAACCATTGTTTTCCATGATCTCTTAAATAACGTAATTCATCTAATTCTTCATTAAAATGATCTTTGATAATATTTCCTTCTTTAATCGTAAGAGGAGGATTATCAATAATAGCATCATCAATGAGTTTTGTAATATGTGATAGATCAATGATTTGATTGGCTAATTGATCTGTTAAAGGTTCATTGAATGAATAAAGTTGTTGTTTTAATTCTGGTAAGACTTTTAAAGAAGAAGCAATCCATTTTAAATCTCTTGCATTAATGTTTCCAAAAGCAATACGACTTGATAGTCTTTCTAAGTCATAGATTTCTTTTAATATTTCTTTAATACTTTCTCTTTGAATAAATTGTTGAGTAAAGATTTCAACAATATCTAATCTTTCTTCAATGGCTTCTTTTTTTAAAAGTGGTCGATCAATATAATTTTTTAAAAGTCTTGCTCCCATTGCTGATTTTGTCATATCTAATAACCAAAATAAGGAACCATATTTTTCATGATCTTTAGAATTTTCAGTTAATTCTAATGATTTTTTAGTATAAAGATCCATTGTCATAAAATCTTGATTATTGATTTCTTCAATCATTTGAAGATGTTCCAAGTCTCTTTTTTGTGTTTCAATTAAATAATTTAATAATAAAGTAGATACTTTGATTTCTTTTAAATCTTTTATATTATGAAAAATATCTCGATATTTTTCATTAAATGTTTCATTATCATAATGAGATACCATAATTGAATCATTAAAGTTATATGTACAATCACTTTTAACAACAATTTCTTTAACTTCCATCGAAGCTAATTGATTATTTAAAAGATGATCCTTTTTATCAATATTGATGACTTGAAATTCACCTGTTGTAATATCACAAAAAGCAAGCGTATAAACAAAATCAAAAATCATCATACACGCGATATAATTATTTTTATTCTTTGTCATCGATTCATCAAAAATAGTACCTGGTGTGACAATTTGAACAACACCACGTTCAACAATACCTTTTTTTCCAGGATCTGTTAATTGTTCAACAATCGCGACTTTATGTCCATTATCTACTAATTTTTGAATATATCCACTCGCACTATGAAAAGGAACCCCACACATTGGAACTCTTTCTTTAGCGCCGGCATTTTTCCCTGTTAAAGCAAGTTCTAGTTCTTTAGAAACAATCATCGCATCATCAAAGAACATTTCATAGAAATCCCCTAATCTAAACATCACAATAGCATCTTTATTTTGTTCCTTGATACCTAAATATTGCATCATCATTGGACTGTATTTTTGTTTCATTTTTACACCTCATTCTAATTCGTTGATTATTATAACATAGAAAGAAACATCTTTCTATGTTATGAAATCGGGATTAATTTTCATTTCAAGTTCTTCATCATTTGTTTTACTTTCTACAAGAATTGTTGTATTACCAATGATTTTTAAAGACATTTGTTTTTCTATTTCGATGTGTATTGTTTTATTTTCTAAGGTTGCATGGATACATCGAGGTAAGTATTGACTTTCAACAATAATTTGATCATTTTGACTGAGTTGATGATCTTTCATATTTAAATCAATAGCATCTTGATAATGCACTTGTTGTTTTAATAAATAACTTTCATTTAAATGACTATACCAAATATGCAAATCAAAACTTCCTTCTATAAATGGTTGATGCTCCCTAATGATTCCTTGATATTGATGATTACAAATCCAACATCCTAGTATTTTATCAATCTCATTAACAACATAATCATATTTAGAAATCGTTTTTTTCGTTCCTTTTGATAAAGTTGCCTTGGTCATGATTTCGTACACTTTACCAGCCATTTTGTCACCCCATATAACAATATGTCTAAAAATAAAAAAAAGACTTCAACGAAGTCTTATTTTTGTTCTTTAGCGTCTTTTAACACAACATCATGTGCGCCACCTTCAACAATTGAAGTAGCTGATACTAAAGTGATTTTAGCTTTTTGTTGTAATTCAGGAATTGTTAAAGCACCACAGTTACACATTGTATGTTTAATTTTTGATAATGATAAACCAACGTTATCTTTTAAACTTCCAGCATATGGTACATAAGAATCTACACCTTCTTCAAAAGAAAGTTTAGCATCTCCACCCATATCATAACGTTGCCAGTTACGAGCACGAGCAGAACCTTCACCCCAATATTCTTTCATATATTGTCCATTAATTTGAACTTTATTTGTAGGAGATTCATCAAATCTTGAGAAATATCTACCTAGCATAATAAAATCAGAACCCATCGCTAAGGCTAATGTCATATGATAATCATGAACGATACCACCATCTGAACAAATTGGTACATAAATTCCTGTTTCTTTAAAGTATTCATCTCTTGCTTTAGCTACTTCGATTGTTGCTGTAGCTTGTCCACGACCAATACCTTTTTGTTCACGAGTGATACAAATTGATCCTCCACCGATACCAATTTTAACGAAATCAGCACCACATTCAGCTAAGAATCTAAATCCTTCTGCATCAACAACGTTACCGGCACCTACTTTAACAGTATCACCATAATTTTCTCTAATCCAATCGATTGTTAATTTTTGCCATTCTGAGAATCCTTCAGATGAATCGATACATAAAACATCAGCACCAGCTTCTACTAATGAACACGTGTAGCATAGTCACGTGTGTTGATTCCAGCACCAACAATGTAACGTTTATTTTCATCTAATAATTCATTTGGATTATTTTTTCTATTTTCATAGTCTTTTCTAAATACGAAATAATGTAATCTTTGTTCAGCATCTACTACAGGTAATGAATTTAATTTGTTATCCCAAATCATATCATTACATTCTTTAAGAGATGTTCCTAAATCTGCACAAATTAGTTTATCATATGGTGTCATAAAAGTTTCAACTTTTGTATCCATTGATAAACGAGAAATACGATAATCTCTTCCAGTAACAACTCCTAATAATTTACCGTTAGCAGTTCCATCCGCTGTAACTGCCATTGTTGAATGTCCAGTTTTTTCTTTTAAATCTAAAACATCTTTTAAAGTTGATTCAGGTGATAAGTTTGAATCACTTGGAACGAATCCAGCTTTATAATTTTTAACACGTCTTACCATAGCTGCTTGGCTTTCGATTGATTGAGATCCATAAATAAATGAAACTCCACCTTCTTTAGCTAAGGCAATTGCCATATTGTCATCAGATACAGCTTGCATAATTGCTGAAACTAATGGAACATTTAGTGATAATGCAGGTTCTTCACCTTTTTTAAATTTAACTAATGGTGTTTTTAAACTTACGTTTTCAGCACGACACTCAGCTGATGAGTATCCTGGAACTAATAAATATTCATTAAAAGTACGCGATGGTTCTTCAAAGTAAAATGCCATTTTTTTATCTCCTTATTCTTTCTATATTTTTGAAAAATTATAATCCCCAAATTTAAATAAGTCAATAATAAAAAGAAAAAGTAGGTTTCCCTACTTTAAAGCATTATTCATTTGTTGATTGATTGTTTGTAAGATTTCATTCACTTCATTTTGTAAATATAAATAATTAACAACTAATGGATGATTTTCATAATATGCTTTTTTTTCTTGATATTCTTGAATTGTTTTTGTAACTCGATCATCCTGTTTTGCTTTTTGATTGACAATCTTTTTTTGTAATAATTTTAATTCTTTTTCTAATTGTTTAAGTTTTTCATCATTTAAAACAAGTTTTTCATACTTTTGATATTCTTGAACAACTTCTAAAGCTAAAATTTCTTGATTTAATTTTCTAGCAAGCTCTTCAATTCTAGTCAACTTGTTCACCTTTTAAAGCCCAAGTTTTTACTTCTGTGACTTTTACAGGCACAATTTTACCAATATCTTCTTTACGCCCTTTGAAGTTGATCAATTTTTGATGTGCAGTATATCCTGTCATCATTGTTTCATCACGTTTAGATGGACCATCTACTAAAACATCCACAACTTGATTTAAGAAACGTTGATTTTGTTTTAAAGCTTTTTCTTTAACAACTTCATTTAATCTTTCTAAACGGTCTTGTTTTTGTTCAAATGGCACATTGTCTTGCATTTTAGCCGCAGGTGTTCCTTCACGAGGAGAATAGATAAATGTATAGGCTAAATCGTATTCACATTCTTCATATAAAGAAAGTGTATCTTGGAATTGTTCTTCTGTTTCATTTGGGAAACCAACAATAATATCTGTTGTAATTGAACAATCTGGCATCACTTCTTTAATCATGCGGAAAAGTTCTAAATATTGTTCTCTTGTATATCTTCTACCCATTAATTTCAAGATTTCTGTATTTCCTGATTGTACTGGTAAATGGATATAAGGCATGATGTTATCATATTGATTAATGATTTCAATCATTTCTCTAGAGAAGTCCCATGGATGACTTGTTGTAAAACGAATACGTGCAATTCCCGTTTTAGCAACTTCCTCTAAAAGAGTCGCAAAATCATAGTCTTCTTCTAAATCTTTTCCATAACTATTGACATTTTGTCCAAGTAAAGTGATTTCTTGATACCCATCTGCTTTTAATCCTTTAACTTCTTCAATAATATCATCCATTAATCGAGAACGTTCTTTTCCTCTTGTATAAGGCACAATACAATACGTACAGAATTTATTACATCCATACATGATATTGACCCATGCTTTATGTCCATTAGCACGTGTAACAGGCGTATTTTCAATAACATCCCCTTCTTTAGACCATACTTCTACAACCATTTCTTTACTAAACATTGCTTCTTTTAATAAAGTTGGTAAACGATGAATATTATGTGTTCCAAAGATTAAGTCTATATGTGGGTGTTTTTCTAATATTCTTTTAATAACAACTTCTTCTTGCGCCATACAACCGCATAAACCAAAAATAAGATTTGGTTTTTTCTTCTTTAAGTTTTTAACATAACCTACTTTCCCAAATACTTTTTCTTCTGCATTTTCTCTAATAGCACAAGTATTTAATAAAATGACATCTGCCTCTTCGATTTCTTTAGCAACTGTATATCCCATCATTTCAAAAATACCTGCTAATGTTTCACCATCACGTTCATTCGCTTGACAACCATAAGTATGAATATAATAAGTTTTTCCTTTACCTACACTTACCATATCACTAGGTATTTCAAAAGCATCTTTTAAATGATCAACTTGTTTTCTACTTCTTTTTTGAGCCTCTTTTAAATTTGGCCCTTTAAAATATTCACTATAATCTTTCATTTTTTCACCACATTTCTTTCCTATTATATACATAAAGTTATCTTTTGGCTAGAAAAAAATAAGGACTTATCAGTCCTTATCATTTTTATCTTATCCAAAGAATCCGTCTGGTTGAATTGAGAAGTATAATACTTTACCTTCTGGAGTTCCTTTAAATACTCCTTTACAATGACCTGCTGCTTCTTCAGGTGATAATTCAGTTTCACATTCAAATTCAGCTTTGATTCCTACTTTTTTAATATATTTACATGATACTTTATCATCTGAATATCCATCAAAGAAATCAATAATTTTTTGAACTTGTCCTGTTTGCATTAATAATTTACATTTTGCCATAATTAAAAACCTCCATTTACATGTCAGTATTATACAATGAATTTTTAAAAAAAGAAACCCTTTTCACTAAAAATTAACGTAATTCTATTACAAGCCTTAAGGCCGTAATCCTTTTATCATCGACCATTAAATCATGAAAAGAAGGAATACAAATAAGTTCTTTTCCTGTTGGAATAATATAACCTCTTGCAATTGCAATTGATTTAATTGCTTGATTAAGTGCTGCTGCACCAATTGTTTGAATCATAAGTTTATCTTGTTCCCTCATTAATGATGCTATTGCTCCTGCAACGTGATTAGGAACAGATGTTGAAGATACTTTAATTATTTCCATATTTTTGCCTCCTAATTCACTATATGAATTATCATTAAAAAAATAACAAAAAAAGCATCCTAAGATGCTCGATATGGATGATCATCATTGATTAAAACTCTTTCAATAGAGATAGGTTGGTGTTTGTCATTAAATTCAATCACGACACCTGCAAACTGTCCTGAATTTTCAGAAATTAAAAATTTTGAACTTAAACCTCTCATACGCGTAATCACACTATCTAAATCACACCCTAAAGAACTTAAATAAGGTCCTGTCATTCCTACATCAGAAATAAATGCTACTTTTTTATCAATAATTCTTTCATCTGCTGTTTGTACATGTGTATGTGTTCCTAAGACCGCTTGTACTTTATCTTTACAATAATAAGCTAAACCTATTTTTTCACTGGTTGCTTCTGCATGAATATCAATGATATGAATATCTTGTTCAAGGTTTAGATAATCATCAATATGATCAAAAGGATTCGAATAACGGTTATCCATAAAGACACATCCAAGTGCATTGGTTACTCTTATTTTTGTACCTTTAACATTAAATACTCTTGTATGGACTCCTGGTAAAATACTTGGTTGATTGAAAGGAACAACAAGGCGATCAGCTTCATCAATAAAATCAAGAAGTTCTTTTTTATCAAAAGTATGATTCCCCATTGTCATACAATCAACACCTTCAAAAGTAAAGAAATCATAATGTTTTCTATTTAATCCTTTACCATGTGTCGCATTTTCAACATTTGCGATTACAAAATCAATTTGATAATCTTTTCGAATACGATAAAGATAATCTTCTATCATTTGTCGTCCTACATTTCCAACGATATCTCCTATAAATAAAACTTTCATTTTCTTTCCTCATTTCGTAAAGACATTTTAACATATATAAAAAAAAAGGGAATTGATTTCCCTTTTATTTTGCAATTTCACTCGCACGAATTTCTCTTATAACAGTAACTTTAATATGTCCTGGATAAGTTAATTCTTCTTCAATCTTTGTCTTAATATCACGTGCAATCTTATGACTTGCTAGATCATCCACTTTATCAGGTTTTACAACGATACGAATTTCACGTCCTGCTTGAATTGCATAGACACGATCGACACCATCAAAGCTTTTAGCCATTTCTTCAAGTTTTTCAAGTCTTTGAATATAATTTTCAATTGTTTCACTTCGACTTCCTGGTCTAGCAGCTGATAATGTATCAGCAGCAGCTACTAAAATAGAAATAACACTTGTTGCTGGTACATCCCCATGATGTGAAGCAATTGCATTAATAACAGTTGGATGTTCTCCATGTTTTTTTGCGAATTTTGCACCTAATTCAACATGGCTTCCTTCCATTTCATGATCCATTGCTTTACCAATATCATGTAATAGACCTGCACGTTTAGCTAATTGTTGATTTAATCCTAATTCAGCAGCCATAATTCCTGCTAAATGTGCAACTTCCAATGAATGTTGAAGCGCATTTTGACCATAGCTTGTACGATATTTTAATTTACCAATTTGTTTAACAATTTCTTTATCAATACGAGAAATACCTAATTCAAAAATTGCATTTTCTCCAGTTTTACGAATAACTTCATCTAATTCTTTTCTTGTTTTATCAACAACTTCTTCGATTCTTCCTGGTTGAATACGTCCATCTCTAATTAAAGTTTCTAATGATAAACGAGCAACTTCTCTTCTTACTGGATCAAAGCAAGAAATCGTAATTGCTTCAGGTGTATCATCAATAATTAAATCTGCACCTGTTGCTTGTTCGATTGCTTTAATATTACGACCTTCACGTCCAATAATACGCCCTTTCATTTCTTCACTTGGAAGATCAACAACAGTTACTGTTCTTTCAGTAACTTCTTCTTGAGCGTATCGATTAATTGCATTGGCAATAATGTCTCTAGACATATCAGCAGCTTTGCTTTTAGCTTCTTCTTCTTGTTCCTTTATGTAAGCAGACATTTCTAATGAAATTTGTTGTTCAACTTGTTTGAACAATTCTTCCTTAGCTTCTCTTGCTGACATAGCGGCAACTTTTTCTAATTCAACAACTTTAGAATCAATTTTATCTTTTAATTCAGCCTCTAATTTATCTATTCCAGCTTCTTTAATATCTAATTGTTTAATTCTTTGTTCAAGAACGTCTTCTTTACCTTGAACAGCAATATCTCTTCGTTCAATACCTTTTTCACGTTCTGAAAGATTATTTTCAAGTTCAGTAATTTCTTGTTTTTGTTCTTTAATTTCTTTTTCTGCTTCTAATTTTAATTCATAAGCTTGAGTTTTAGCATCTAAAATAGCTTCTTTAACTAGATTATCAGCTTTACTCGTTGCATCATCAATAATCTTTTGAGCACTGACATTAGCTTTTGAAATATTTAGTTTTGCATATACAAAATAAATAAGAACCCCAACAGCGACAGCTAGAACATAGGATAAAATAGTGGCAATATTTAAACCTGGCATATTCCACCCTCCATTTTCTCTATGCACATTTTTTATGATTGATTATTCAATCATTCACCGGTTGTTTCGGTTATAATAATTAATATTTACATAGTCTTTACTATGTTTATTAAACGTGTTTTGCGCACAAGTATATTATATGTCAAATTACTTATTTTGACAATAACAAGTTAAAAAGAGGAATTTTTACAATTCCTCTTCTTCTACAGGCATTAATGAAGCTTTAATTGCTTCCGTAATTTCATTCATTATATCAGGATGTTCAACAAGATATCGTTTTGCATTTTCGCGTCCTTGTCCAATCTTTTCACCCTTATAAGCATACCAAGCACCGGATTTATCAACAATATCTTTATCAACTGCTAAATCCAAGACTTCACCATCTCTTGAAATACCTTTACCATAAATAATATCAACTTGTGTTGATTTAAATGGTGGTGCCACTTTATTTTTAACAACTTTGATATTGACTTTATTCCCAACAATTTCCGTACCATTTTTAATTACTTCACTTCTTCTGATTTCTACTCGCACAGAAGAATAGAATTTTAAAGCTCTTCCTCCAGTAGTCGTTTCTGGATTTCCAAACATAACTCCAATTTTTTCACGTAATTGGTTAATGAAAATAATTGTACAATCTGTTTTATTCATAACCCCTGAAAGTTTACGTAAAGCTTTAGACATCAATCTTGCTTGCAATCCCATTTGTTGATCAGCCATTTCGCCATCTAATTCCACTTGAGGAACAAGTGCAGCAACAGAGTCAACAACTACTAAGTCAATAGCTCCAGAACGTACAAGTGTTTCAGCAATTTCTAAACCTTGTTCACCACTATCTGGTTGCGAAAGAATCAATTCATCAATATTAACTCCTAGATTTTTAGCATAAACAGGATCAATGGCATGTTCGGCATCAATAAACGCAGCTGTACCACCTTGTTTTTGCACTTCAGCAATCGCATGTAATGTAAGTGTTGTTTTCACACTTGATTCTGGACCATAAATTTCAATAATTCTTCCTTTAGGATATCCGCCTATTCCTAACGCCATATCAAGTGTTAAAGATCCCGTTGGAATAACAGCAACATCCACAGCCGCACGATCACCAAGTTTCATTACTGAACCTTTTCCAAATTGCTTTTCAATTTGTTTGATTGCATCATTCAATGCTTGTGCTTTTTTAGCATCTTTTGTTTCTACTTCTTTTTTCCCAGCCATAAATAATACCTCCTATTCCTATATATGCTTTATTTTTCATTTTTTCTTTTATTTTTTTAAAATTTTTTCAATTATTTTCTTTTGAGCAAAATCTATTGCCTTTAAAGCAATCTCTTTTCGACTACCTTCTAAATTCAATTTATAAACAACAACATCTTCATAAGCAATACCAATATAGACTTCTCCTACTGGTTTTCCTTCCATTGCATCCGGTCCAGCATTTCCTGTAAAAGAAACACATAGATCAACATCTAAAATACTTTTACCATTAACACACATTAAAGTAGCAATTTCTTTAGAAACAACACCGTACTTTTCAATCAATGGATGTTCAATTCCTAAAAGCCTTTCTTTCGTTTCACTTTGATAAGTGACTAAAGAACCCTTATAAACCTTAGAAATGCCAGGAATATTTCCTAGCATTGTCGCAAAATTTCCTACTGTAAAACTTTCTACAGTTCCAATAGAAATATTATTTTTTATTAATAATTCAGCAAGTTCATTCATTACATTGACTCCGTTAACATATCTTTACTATCCATAAAATAATCAATACCACTTACTATTGAAATCACGCAAGCAATCCATACACTTATTTGACCAATTGGTAAATGAATGATTGAAAAAGGAAAATCATTTAATAATAAGAATATCACACTGATCATTTGTGTCACAGTTTTTAATTTTCCTAAATATTTTGCTGCAATAACAACTTGTTTATTAGCAGCCACCAAACGAATGGCATCTACGATCGTATCCCTAGAAATCATAATAATAGGAATAATGATAGAAATTGTCCCATCACTTGCTAGTAGAAGAAAAATCGTATTAATTAATAGTTTATCTGCAATCGGATCAGCAAACTTACCAAAAGTCGTAATTAATTTAGATTTTCTTGCAATTTGTCCATCAAAATAATCAGTTAACGAAGCAACTGCAAAAATAATAAAGATAACAATATTAACAAGTGAAATATCAGCATTCAAAATATGATACATAGGTACATTGATTCCAAACGTTGCATAAGGAAACATATAAATAAGAATAAGAATTGGAACAAGGATTATTCTTGTAATCGTTAATTTATTAGGTAAATTCATTATTTGACCATCGTTAATTTAAATGTTCTTACTCTACCATTAGAGCTTGTTCCATAATGATCATTTTCTTCTAATGGAATTTTTTGATCATTAATATAATAACGATGTCCTAAGTTCCAACTATATGAAAATTCCAAATATTGGAAATCATTCACATTAAATTCTAATTCAACACTTTCACATGCAGAATCATCTTTTAAAGCATCTGATGCTGAAATATTAGCAAGATTACTACTATAAACACCTTTTTTAAATGTATCAGTTTGATAACTGTTAGGATCACCATTAACATGTAGATCAACAGTTGTCGCAAATGTAAAGTCTACCTTTAATTTAAAAGTTTCTTGATCATATCCATCAGGTAATTTAAAACTATAATCACCATCAGCATTTTTAGTAAAAGTTATTTCAGTAGATGTTTGTTCATCTTTTTTCGTTGTATCAGATTTTGTTGTTTTCTTTTTATCTGTTTCTGTTGTTTTCTTCTTTAAAGTTTCACTTGTTTCTGTTTTAGATGTATTACTATTTTTAAATGATGAATCATTTGATTTCATAAAGACAAATGAATATCCAAGTACAATAATAATAGCAATGACAATAATAATGACAATTGCATATTTAATATATCTTAAGATATAGTGATCTTCATAAACTCCCTTTCTTGTCGGTTGTTTTTTAGTTGGTTGAATATTTTTTACTTTATCTACAAAAGTAACAGATCCTATATCTTCTTTTTTATTTTCTAAATCTTTTAAATCAGCCTTTTTAATTTCTCTCGTAATTGCATAATAATCATCAGCAATCGTCTCATCTATTTCTAAGTATCTTGCTATTTTTTTAAGATACATTTTTACATATAGCTCGTCTCCAACAAATCGCTCAAAAGCACCGTCTTCTATATCTTTAATGATATTAACAGATAACAATGTTGCTTCTGCGACTTCCTCTATTGTAACGCCTTTGGCAATGCGGGCTGCTTTTATCTTTTCACTTATTTTGTCCATAAAGACATCCTCCTTTACACTTAGGCATAATTAAACAAATAAATTATAGCACAAATGTTTTATTTGACAAATACAAAAGCTCATTTTATTTCTAATATATTATATACATAAAAAATGTCTTTTTTATGTCCAAAAAGAAAAAAAGCTTAAAAAAGCTTTTTTATAACGTAATAATTCCAAATGTTGATAAAATATAACTTAATAAAATAATTAATAATGTTGGAATACAAATATATTTCATCACAATATTATAGACTTTTTCTCTTTTAAAAGCAGATGATATTTTAATTTCATTTGAAATTGTTTTTAATTTTGTTACAAAAATAATTAATAAAACTGTACATAACGCTGAAATTGGCATCATACATGAATTTGTGACAAAATCAAAGAAATCTAATAAAGTCATTCCTAATGGTTGAATCCATCCTAAAACACCATAGCCAAGTGAAATAGGAATTCCTAAAGCCAACATTTCAATAATCATTGCTAAAGCTGCTTTTTTTCTAGAAATATGGAATTGTTCCATCAATGTTGCACAAGAACATTCCATTAAAGAAATAGCTGAAGTTAAAGCAGCAAATAAGACAAGTAAAAAGAATACCCCACCTATAAATCCACCTAATTTTAATGAATTAAAAACTTTAGGCATTGTAATAAACATTAAAGACGCTCCAGCATTTAAACTATCTTTTCCTGAAAATGCAAAGACTGCAGGAATAATCATTAACCCCGCTAAAAAAGCAATCAACGTATCCATAATTTCTACTTGAGAAATTGCTTTTTCCATATCAACATCTTTTTTCATATAAGAACCATAAGTAAATAAAATTCCCATTCCAATCGATAAAGAATAGAACATTTGCCCCATCGCAGCAATGACTGTCATAATACTGAATTTAGAAAAATCAGGAATGATATAATATTTTAAACCTTCAATAGCCCCTGGTGTCATTAAACCATAGATTGAAATAAAAATAGCTATCACTACTAAAATAGGCATTAAGATTTTACTTACTTTTTCAATTCCTTTTTCTACACCTTTAATAACCACAATAAAAGTTAATACTGCAAAAACAACTAACCAAAAAGCTGGACTAATTGGATTAGCAATAAAATTTGAAAAATAGGTATCTTGTGTCAAGATTTGACTTGATCCTCTTAAATATTCAAATAAGTATTTACATACCCAACCACCAACAACACAGTAATAAGGAACTATCAACATTGGAATAATTGAATTCAACCAACCACCAATCTTTAATTTTTTTGCTCCTAAGATTTTATATGCTTTGATTGGATTGTTTCCGGTCTTTCTTCCTAATGCTGTTTCACTTACAAGTAAAGCAAAACCAACTGTAAACGCTAAAATAATGTAAGTAAATAAAAAAGTACCTCCACCATATTTAGCCGCAAGATATGGAAAACGCCAAATGTTTCCTAATCCAACAGCTGAGCCAGCAGCCGCCATAACATATCCTAAACGGCCTGAAAAACTTGATTTTTTATTTGTTTCCATCGAATTTCCCCTTTTTAACATATAAAAAAATTATATTGAAACCGCATAAAAAGTCAACTTTATTGTGAAATTAATAACAAAATTCTCTTTTTTTTTACATTTTAAAGCAAAAAAACAGCCCTCATTGAGGACTGTCTTATTATTATAATAAAGATTTATATAATTCTTTGATTTCTTCTACACTTGTATCTCTTGGGTTACCTGGACAGCAAGCATCAGCTAAAGCAGATTCACTTAAGAATTGTAAATCTTCTTCTTTAACGATTTCTTTTAAGTCAGCTGGAATACCAACATCTTTAGATAATTGTTTAACTGCATCTACAGCTGCTTTACGATATTCTTCTTGAGACATACCAGTAGTATCTACACCCATTGCTTCTGCAATGTCTTTATATTTTTCACCAGTATATGGTGCATTATATTCCATAACTGTTGGTAAGATGATAGCATTAGCAACACCATGAGGTGTATCATATAAAGCTCCAAGTGGATGAGCCATTGAGTGAACTAATCCTAAACCTACGTTAGAGAATCCCATACCTGCAACATATTGACCTAAAGCCATACCTTCTCTACCTTCAGGAGTATTTTCTACTGCACCTCTTAATGATTTAGAAATAATTTCAATAGCTTTGATATGGAACATATCTGACATTTCCCAAGCACCTTTAGTAATATAACCTTCGATAGCATGAGTTAAGGCATCCATACCTGTAGCAGCAGTTAATCCTTTTGGCATTGATGACATCATATCTGGGTCAACGAAAGCTACAACTGGAATATCATGTACATCTACACATACCATTTTACGATCTTTTTCAACATCTGTGATTACATAGTTGATTGTTACTTCAGCAGCAGTACCAGCTGTTGTAGGAACTGCAAAGATTGGTGTACAAGGATTTTTAGTTGGTGCAACACCTTCTAGGCTTCTTACATCAGCAAATTCAGGGTTTTTATCAATAATACCTACTGCTTTTGCTGTATCCATTGATGAACCACCACCAATAGCAATCATATAATCTGCTCCAGCATCATGTAATGCTTTAACACCTTGTTGAACATTTTCAATTGTTGGATTCGGTTTGATATTAGAATATAGTTCATAAGCTAATCCTGCTTTATCTAATAAATCAGTAACTTTTGCTGTTACTCCAAATTTTACTAAGTCTGGATCTGAACATACTAAAGCTTTTTTGAATCCTCTTGCTTTTGCTTCTTCAGGAATTGATTCAATTGCTCCTTTTCCATGATAACTTGTTTCATTTAATACAAATCTGTTTGCCATAATTAAATCTCCTCTTTTCTAACTACACATATTTTAGTATCATGTGAAAATAAAAACAAGTTACACATAAGGCTATGTGTAACATTTCACAAGTTTTATATCATTTTTATCCCATTACAAAAAGCTATAAATATGTCATAATAGAAACAAGGAGTGATATCATGAAATATTATGCTGTAAAAAAAGGAAGACATCCTGGTATTTATAATACTTGGGAAGAATGTCAAAATGAAGTAAATCAGTTTAAAAATGCGCAATTTAAAAGTTTTACTTCTAAAGAAGAAGCTTGGAACTATTTAAATGAAAATACTCAAAAAACAGATAAACCATCACTTAGTAAAGATCAATATAATGCCTATAACCAATTAATATCAGGTAAAAATATCTTTTTAACCGGTGGTGCAGGAACAGGTAAATCATTTGTTTTAAAATTATTTATCAGTGAAATGGAAAAACAAAATAAAAAAGTAATTGTCTGTGCTCCTACAGGTATTGCTGCTATTAATATCCAAGGTGTAACTATTCATAGATGTTTTCAAGTATCCCCTGAGCCACAAGTTATTAAACATATCCAAAAAGTACCTCAAGTTGTACAAGAAAGCGATATTATCATTATAGATGAAATCAGTATGTGTCGTGTTGATCTTTTTGATTTTGTTGTAAGAACAATTACTAAGGCAGAAGAAAAATCTTTATCTCGTAAACAAATAGTTGTCGTTGGTGATTTCTTTCAACTTCCTCCAGTTACTACTGATAATGATCGTGAAGTTTTAGAAAAAATATATGAACATTATCATAAAGGCTACGCTTTTGAATCTACAAATTGGAAAGATTTAAATTTTCAAACAGTTGAATTAAAAGAAGTTATTAGACAAAAGGATTGTTCATGAACTTAATAAAGCAAGAATAGGTGACTATTCTTGTGTAAGTTATTTTAATACTCATAGTCAAAAAGAACTTTTTGAAAATGGAATTATTTTAACTGCTACTAATAAAAAAGCAGAACAAATCAATCAAGATAAACTCTCTAAGTTACCCAATAAAGCTAAAGTCTATCATTCTAGAATAGTAGGAGATGTTAAAAATTCTGATAAACCTACTTTAGATGAACTTCATCTAAAAATAGGAGCTAGAGTAATGGTACTAATTAATGATACT
>OCQC01001087.1_pt1 | contig 21411 bp, 19 predicted proteins | sample 1538401 | NCBI WGS metagenome assembly OCQC01 (sample SAMN04571689, study PRJEB22368) | human gut metagenome | biome: human gut; material: stool | host: Homo sapiens | place: Luxembourg | collected 2012-08-03 | reverse complement strand
GCGAGGAGTTCTTCACCGAAGAGACGAAGTACGCGCCGCACAGCCCCTACTCGGCTTCGAAAGCCTCGTCCGACCACTTCGTGCGAGCTTACCACGACACGTACGGGATGCCGACGCTGGTGACCAACTGTTCGAACAACTACGGGCCCTACCAATTCCCGGAGAAGCTCATCCCGCTGTTCATCAACAATATCCGCCACCGAAGGCCGCTGCCGGTGTACGGCCGCGGGCAGAACGTGCGCGACTGGCTGTACGTGGAAGACCACGCGCGGGCCATCGACGTGATCTTCCACAGGGGCAAGGTCGCCGACACGTACAACATCGGGGGCTTCAACGAGTGGAAGAACATCGACCTGATACGGGTCATCGTACGGACGGTGGACAGGCTGCTGGGCAACCCCGAGGGGTCGTCGGAGAAGCTTATCACGTACGTCACCGACCGCGCAGGCCACGATCTGAGGTACGCCATCGACTCGCGCAAGCTCAAGCGCGAACTGGGATGGCAGCCAAGCCTGCAGTTCGAGGAAGGAATCGAAAAAACTGTCCGCTGGTACCTCCAAAACCAAAAATGGATGGACGACATAACTTCTGGCGAATACCAAGAGTACTACCAGAGCATGTATAAGGACAGGTAAATGGATTGCTAATGTATGGTAGAGTCCAGAACGGCTAAAAGTCTTAAGAATAGTGTAGTTGCCTTATTATTCTATTTTATAAATCTTGGTCTTCAATTCTTTTCCCGTAAGATTTTTTTAGAGCATCTTGGTGCAGAAGTTTTAGGACTGAATACAACTGCGACAAATCTACTCCAGTTTTTGAATCTTGCTGAGTTGGGAGTTGGGGCAGCTATCGGATATTCGCTATATAAACCGCTTGCTGAGAAAAATCGGCAACAAATCAATGAAATCGTTTCTGTCCAAGGATATTTATATTATAAGATAGGGCTGTTTGTTGGAGGTATTGCTGTCTTATTGATGTGTTTTTTTCCGTGGATATTTTCTAAAGCCGAAGTTCCTGCCTGGTATACTTACACAACTTTTATTGTCCTTCTTATAGCTGCGCTTTCCGGGTATTTTTTTAATTATAAACAGATTGTACTTACTTCAGATCAGAAGAATTATAAGTTGAATTATGTCGTCCAAGGCATAAAAAATATAAAGGTAGTTCTGCAGATTTTAGCTATAAATTACTTGTCTGATGGATATGTATGGTGGCTTGGACTTGAATTTGTGGCTGCGATTGTAACTATATTTGGAATTAATGCTGTCGTTCGAAAAGAATACCCGTGGCTGCATACCGATTATCGACAAGGAAAAAATCTCATACATAAATATTCTCACATTACACGGAAAACCAAGCAGTTGTTTTTTCACAAAATTGCAAGTTTTGTCGTATTCCAATCAAGTCCGATCGTTGTATATGCTTTTACTTCTTTAACAGTTGTTGCAATTTATGGTAACTATATGTTAATTGTTAGTGGGTGTATTGCTTTGCTAAATGCCGTATTTAATAGTATTAGTGCGGGGATCGGTAATTTGGTTGCAGAGTGTGATACGCAAAAGACAGCAAGGGTATTTTACGAGTTGTTCTCGGTTCGTTTCTTCTTAATCTCTATAATGAGTTTTGGCGTTTATATCATTGCCACTCCATTTATTGTATTGTGGGTCGGAGTTGAGTATTTGTTGCCCAATTCAATATTGTTGCTGATAACACTTATTATGTTTTTTAATGCTCTGAGGACGAGTGTCGAATCATTTCTTATTGCTCATGGGATGTTTCAGGATGTTTGGTATCCACTTTTCGAGGCGTTTCTTAATATCGGATTGTCTGTTTTACTTGGCCTTTATTACGGGTTGAATGGTATTTTATCGGGGATTCTCATAAGTTTGATAGGTACGATTACGTGGAAGCCTTATTTCTTATTCCGGATTGTACTGAAACTTTCTCTTTGGAGATATATCCTTGTTTTTATTAAACATATAAGTGCCATGTTTGTCGCAGCTTGTATTTCTATGTATTGTATTTCCTTAATGAGTTTCGACCCACAGCAATCCTTTGCTGATTTACTCTTGTATATGATAGTTGCAATCTCAGTGTTTACAGGCCTTGTTTGTTTGTTTTTATATCTGATAGCACCTGAATTTAAAATGTTTATCAACCGGATATCAAATATCAACCGAAACTTTTGTCGATGAGATTGTTGAGAAGTATATTATACAGGCTTTATGCTATTTATGATAAGGCTTGTCCTTTGCGATATTTTATTCAGAAGATCCGATTGTATTATGCGAAAAACGTAATATGTCGTTCAGGTTCCCGATTTGCCAACACCGTATTTGAGGGGGATAATCTTGTGCATAAAAGAAGTTTATTGGTTGATAGCTATTTGTCTCGGCATAGCTATATTGCCTTCGATTGCAGACTTTTTGGCGCTCGGATTGGTAAATTTTGCAGTATTGGGCCTCGTGTATATACGGGATTCAGTAATCATCCAACGGACACTTTCGTGTCAACCTTTCTTGCTTTTTATAAAGATACTCGTAAAGTATTTGGCTACTCGTATTACACTGGATTACAGCCTGGATTTGAAATGTATCGGAAAACTGCCTCGGGATATCTGGTTGATATCGGACATGATGTGTGGATCGGGGCTGATGTAAAGATTATGGATGGTGTATCTATTCGGGAATGGTGCCGTGGTCGCTGCCGGAGCTGTTGTAACGAAGGATGTTCCGCCTTATGCAATAGTTGGTGGAGTCCCGGCTAAAATTATTAAATATCGGTTTACCCCGGATCAAATTGAATTTTTACAGCAATTTAAATGGTGGAATATGCCGGAAGATTGGATTCGTGAAAATTGGCAAATGTTTGAAGATATAGAAAAATTCGCGGAAAAATTTACTTGAGATGTTGAATTGCATTAAATGGATTATGCATGTTTGGGCAACGGTTTATCCCTATAGATTACATCTTAAGATATCCACTCTATTGGATATCATGTATACTTATTGGGTATCTCCTTATTTCAATGCCGTTGGAAAAAAATGTCGTATCAGACGAGGTCTGAAATTATATGGAAATGCGAAATGTATCTTTATAGAAGATGATGTCCAAATTGGTGCCCGATGTGTTTTGGAGGCATATACTGAATTCCAACCAGCGTCGCAGACATTTACGCCTCATGTTGTGATTGGCGATGGATGTAAGATTGGTACGGATAGTCATATTTCAAGTATCAACTCTGTGATTTTAGGAAAACATGTCCGTTGTGGAAGAAAAATTTTTATTACGGATAATGCCCATGGGGCATCACAGCGTGATCTGCTGGATATGCCGCCGAATATGCGTCCATTGTATTCAAAAGGCCCGGTTATTATTGAAGATAATGTCTGGATCGGAGAATATGCTGCAATTCTTCCGAACGTAACCATTGGTCAGGGAAGTATTGTTGCTGCGCATGCAGTGGTAACCAAAGACGTTCCTCCTTATAGCGTGGTGGGTGGAAATCCTGCTAAAGTTATTAAATGCTTAAATGATTGATATGATTAAACCGGAAATAATAGCATTTTATCTGCCTCAATTTCATCCTTTCCCGGAAAATGATAACTGGTGGGGGAAAGGATTTACGGAATGGACAAATGTTGGAAAGGCTCGGAAGTTATTTCCCGGGCATTATCAGCCTCGAATTCCGGCAGATTTAGGATATTACGATTTACGTCTTTCGCTTATTTACGAACAACAAGTTCAACTTGCTCGAGAGGCTGGGGTCACGGCATTTTGTTTCTATGAATACTGGTTTGGCGGGAAAAGGCTTATGGAGCGTCCATTGGTCGATATGATAGAGCGAGGCGTTCCCGATTTCCCGTTTTGTATTTGTTGGGCGAATCATACGTGGACGAATAATAACTGGAATGCAGCAGCTCAGCGTGTAGAGCGGAAGGTTCTCATCGAACAAACCTATCCTGGTATTGATGATATAGATAATCATTTTTATGCTCTTCTGCCGGCTTTTTCTGACAAAAGATATTTACGAATCGATGATCGGCTCGTTTTTGTAATTTATGATTACAAATCTATTCCGGGACACTATCCTATGTTGACCCGTTGGAATGAGCTCGCCAGGAAAAATAATTTACCGGAGTTCTATTTTATGGCTTATACGGCCGATCCTCGGGAGGTGAAACATCCCCGATATAATGTATTCGACAATGTCATTTTGAGTAATATCAATGGGGCATTTGGGCAAGGGCATAGTGTAAAAAGATTGCTGAAAGATGTTCTTATCAATCGGTTTCTGCATCTTCCTGCTCATGTGGTTTCTTACAGAAAGGCCATAAAAAAAATGCTGTGCCCAGCTTTTGAAAATGAAAAAGTTGTACCCGTTGTTGTCCCAAATTGGGATCATTCTCCAAGATTAGGAACTGGTGGTAGTATTTTTCATAACTCAACTCCGGAGTTGTTTAAACGTCACCTGACCGATATTTTACTGATTACCCGCCAAAAACGGGTAGTGCAACCAATGATTTTTATTAAATCATGGAATGAATGGGGGGAAGGTAATTATATGGAACCGGATCTTCGGTTTGGGAAACAATATATTGAGGCTTGCCGACAGACAATAAATGCTTTTGATTGGACTATGGACGGTACACTATAGTATATAGCTGATGTTATTTTACGTAATATTCATTCTGTCGGTAGTCATCCTGATGGGAAATCGTCCGGTAAATAAAAACCGGAAACTTGGCTATGGGTCGTATATCGGGATTACGATAATTATACTTGTTTCCATATTGCGATTCGATGTGGGGTGGGACTATCCCGGCTATTATGAGACGGTATATCCATCATTGGATACTTATGCGATTGATCGGTTTGAACCGTTCAATAAAATAATATGCCAATTAGTTAGTTATACAAAATGGCCCCCGTTATTATTTATTATATACGGACTTATTACTTATATTTTAGTTTTTTCCACTCTAAGGAAATATACGGATAATCTTTTTCTTGCGACACTTACTTATTTGGCATTTTTTTATACGACCTCATTGGGGCCAATTCGGCAAGGGGTTGCTTTAGCAATAGTCCTTTATGCGTATAGGTATTTAGTTACTAAGGCTTATTTAAAATATATTGGTGCTGTTGTTATTGCAGGAATGTTTCATTATACGGCATTTGTTTGTATTTTGATTCCGGTCATATTTTATTTTATGACATTTCCCCGAATGATTTTAGTGTTAATTATTATTGGGGTTGGTATTCGAGTTATAATTCGTTTGTATGCAGAATATTTCGGATATACATATTATTTATTGGCGGATGTAGAATATAGCGGAGGTTCGTTGATTAGTTATGTTTATCCGCTGGTTATCATCTCTCTTTGTGTTTTATCGTGGAAAAAAAGAGACTGGTTAACACGAAAATTGTTATATGTTACCTCTTTTGGTGCAATATGGCCTTTTGTGTTAGGTGGCCATCTGGGTGGACGTATTGGGTGGTATTTTCTGATTTATTTATGTGTTTTGGTGCCCCATGTTTTAGTGCAATGTAAAACAACTTTGAGGTCTCTGTATGCGACAGCTTTAGTTGTTTATTTTCTCCTCTTTGTATATATTACAACTTTGAATCCTATAAAACAGCCGCTTACTCCGTATCAATCGATTTTGACTACAGATACCAGGCATCCCATTTTTAAACAAGAACGCTGATAAATGTTGCAATATATTGATACGCAAAAAAAAGAATTGTGTTGTGGATGTCGTGCCTGCGAGCAGATATGCCATGTTCACGCCATTATTATGAAGGAAGATGAGGAGGGATTTCTCTATCCTCATCTTAATATGAACCTTTGTACGCAGTGTGGGCTGTGTGAAAAAGTTTGTCCTATTTCAGAGCCGATCCTGGTGTCGTCCGAGATTGCGAATATGCAGGTCTATGCAGCAATGACGCGTGATGTCGAATTAAGAAAGAAAAGTTCATCCGGAGGACTGTTTTCTGAAATTGCATCTGTTATTCTCCATGCGGAGGGTGGGGTATACGGAGCCGCATTCGATCGTGAATTCAGATTGAAACATGTCGGTGTTTTTTCTGAAAAGGAGTTGGATCGATTACGCGGTTCAAAATACCTTCAAAGTGATACGGGGACGACATTTTCTCAAGTTCGGGATTTGCTACGACAAGGGAAATCAGTATATTATACGGGAACGCCCTGTCAAATTGCCGGATTAAAAAAGTTTTTAAGACGTGAGTATGAGAATTTATTCACTTCGGATCTGGCTTGTCATGGTGTCCCTTCCCAAAAAATCTTTTTTGCGTATAAGGATTATCTGGAACATAAGAATGTGGGGCGTATTTCAAGTTTTAATTTCCGGGATTTGGATGGCTGGGGGCCTGCTATAAATATACGACTTGAGCGTAGAAATAAAACTGTTGTTGTCGCTGATTCATATTATTTATTTTCACCTTATTTATATGCCTTTCTTAATGGCTATTTGAATCGGCCGGTCTGCTATTCTTGTCCCTATGCAAGGTCGGGACGTGTCGGAGATATCACATTAGCGGATTTTTGGGGTGTACGGCGTTTTTTCCTTCTTTGGATGTGAAAAAGGGCGTTTCCTTAATTTTGGTTAATACGGAAAAGGGGCGGAAGATGCTCGAATCTATGAATAATAATTTGGATTTGATGCCGTCTTGCTTTGAGGATGCTGTATTGGAAAATTGGAATTTAGCCCATCCGACTGTCCGTCCGCCACAGCGGGATACGGTCTATGTAAATCTGGATAAGTATTCATTTGAACATCTTGCCAAAAATGAATTTCGCTGCCCGCATAAACTCCGGATTTATGCAAGACGGTTTATAGTCGCTACTTTGGATTATTTACATCTCAAAGAATTAATTTGTCAAATTGTTAGACGTTAATATCCTGTTTATGAAGGTCGGATTGATTACAATCTTGGATAATATCAATTTTGGAACAATATTGCAGGCATATGCTTTGGCAAACAAGATTGAAAGCTTCGGGCACAAAGTCTGCTTTATTAATTATTGGCGTCCGAATTCGTCCATCCGATGTCAAATCCGGGGAATTCTGAATGATAAAAAAAGAAGTTTGGTTCGACGTGTAGTATACGCTGTTTCGGCATTATTTCTCGTTCCGTTTATCAAACTGAGGTTACGGTCGTTTTTAACCGCAAGGTTCCGTTTTACAAGGAAATATCGGTCGATCGAATCTCTTCGGAAACATCCGCCTCAAGCCGATATTTATATGACGGGAAGTGATCAGGTCTGGAATAGTCGTTATAACAATGGGGTTGACCGGGCTTTTTTCCTTGATTTTACGGAGTCTCCGAAAATTTCATATGCAGCATCCATGGGAATAGATAATTTTCCACCGGATGAGGTGACTGAGGTTGTTTCTTTGTTAAAACGCTATCGTTCCATTTCCGTTCGTGAAAATCAAACTGTCCGTTATATGCTGGATTTGGGGCTTTCTTTCGTTACTCAGGATTTGGATCCAACTTTATTGTTGACAGCAGAAGATTGGAAAAAGATTATTCGATATCGAAGTAAAAGTCAGCCACAATACTTACTCGTTTATTCAGTTGAGGGTAATAATAATGATTTTATTTTTCAACAGGCTTCAATTATCGCGCGGGAAAAAGGATTGAAATTATATGCGGTTACTGCTGCAGATCCTTTTAAATTGAAAAAATACAATTGCGATAAAATTTATGCATTTGCTGGGGTTGAGCACTTTGTAACACTTTTAGCCGATGCTGCTTTTGTTGTTGCTAGTTCATTTCATGGGACAGCCTTTTCGATTAATTTTAATAAAGAATTTGTAACGGTGGCTCCTCGCCGATATAATATTCGCTTGAAAAGCCTTGCACAACAGTTAGAAGTTTCGCATCGAATCATTACTTCGCATGAGGTTAGTATATGTGATTTACAACCCTTGGATTATGAGTTTATTAATGAAAAGTTAAACATCTGCCGAATGGTTTCTGAAGATCGGTTGCGATCTTTCTTGTTTTGATATGAAAATACTGTATTTATGCACCCGTCCGGAAGCCCAAAATAATGGAGGATCGGTAGTTGCGGGACGGAACTTATGTGCTATCCGACAGATTGTGGGTGAAGAGAGTGTTGAAGTTTGTTATCTCCCTAAACCGACATGGAAGACTGTTGGGCGCTCTTTGGTTACATTGAGCAGTTATGGGCTGGATCGTGCCTATGAGGATGAGATTTTGGATGTGGCGTCTGATTATAATATTATATTTATCGAAGGTTCGTTATTGGGTGGACTTGTAAAACGGTTGAAAAAGCGTAATTGTAAAACTTTTGTTTTTGCACATAATGTAGAAACATTGTTGTATAGGCAGAGACTAAAACAGTCGTGGAGTTTGATATCTTTTTTGCGCTATTATTTTGTTTTATTTAACGAGCGACGTTCATTTCGGTATGCTGATAAAATTATTGCATTGAATAGTAGGGATGATCTTAATATACAAAAGATGTTTTATCGAAAGGCCGATCTTGTGTGTCCAATTACTTGTCCCGAACGGGATCTGGATGTAAAATATACTGGTTTCGAGCGATCGTATTGCTTATTTGTTGGGTCAAACTTTTTCCCTAATATTGAAGGTTTAAACTGGTTTCTCAAGCATGTTGCACCATATATTGACATGGATATCCGTATAGTTGGGGCGTGTTGTAAGAATCCGGCTTTCCATAATCGCATATTGCCTGATAATGTTTATTTGGAAGGATATGTAGATAACATTGCCAGGTATTATATAAATGCAGATGCTGTGATAGCTCCAATTTTCAGTGGATCCGGGATGAAAACAAAAACCATTGAAGCTATGAGTTACGGGAAAACGATTTTTGGAACGAATGAAGCTTTTGCCGGTATTGAATGTGATTATGATAAAATCGGAGGATTATGCAATACTGCGGAAGAATTTATTCGATGCTTGGCATCTTCAATTTCGCGGCATCCCAATAGCTATACATTACAATTATTTAGAACATCATATACAGATGCGGTATTTACAAGTCGATTAAAGCAGCTTATTTTTTATGCTGAAAAATAGTAAACGATTGTGTGTATTCGCACATTTTAATCCCCAATTTCGAGTTGCCGAATATGTATTTTATTATTTACAACGTCTGCATGACGATGTAAATGCGGATATAATTTTTTCTTCGACATCTGCAATACCTACTGCGGATCGTGCTCGGCTGGAGGCTTTATGTCTTTATATTGTTATTCGGAAAAACCAAGGATATGATTTCGGATCCTGGCAGGATGGATTACATGCCTTATCTCATGAGCAACTCTTAGAATATGACGAAATCATTATTGCCAATGATTCCTGTTATGGGCCTCTTGTCCCCTTTACCGAAATGTGGGAGGAAATGGATAAAAGGATATGCGATTTTTGGGGTATAACGGATTGTATTATTTATTCTCGTTATATAGAAAGTTATTTCATCGTATTTCGACGGACTGCATTTCAATCCCAAGCATTTGTTCGTTTTTGGGAAAATATTCCAGTATTAAAATATAAACATGATGTTGTGACACAATGTGAACAACGTCTAACCCGAATGTTAGTTGCCGGCGGGTTGCGGTACTCTGTCTATATTTCATATAATTATGTACAACGATTCTGGTTCGGATGTAAATATAAATGGAGGGTTGTAGTGTCTATATTTTATTCGAAAAATCGACAATTTATAAATAATAAGTTACAACCAGTTACAGCAGAAGAGACAGGGCGGAGAATGCGTATCTTATATGGTGTGAGAAAGGTGATTCGGTTGTTAGCTCCATTTCATTCTAATATACAATTGCTTATTCCTATGCGTTTAATATGCAGGGAAAAAACAGTTCCTGTTATAAAAAAAATGCTAATAAAACAAAATCCGCTATGTGTTGATTTGCATAAAGTTAAGTGTACTGTTGGGGAAAGGACGAATTATTCGGTCGATTATTTTGAATGAGAATCCCGGATGATCCCTACCGGAACGGAGATTCATTGCCAAATAGGTTTTATACAATAAACTCGGAAATATTATGATACCATTAGTTTCTGTTATAACGCCCTGCTACAATGGTGCTAATTATATTGCGGCTTGTATTGAATCTGTGCTGGCGCAAACCCTTGTGAATTGGGAAATGCTAATCGTAGATGACTGTTCAACGGACAATTCTGCTGAAATAATTCTATCATATGTAAAAAAAGACACGAGAATTCGTTTTTTTCAAACGAATAAGCCATCCGGATCTCCTGCTATACCCCGAAATATTGCTATTGATAATGCTAAAGGGCATTATTTCGCATTTTTGGATTGCGATGATTTATGGTTGCCACGAAAATTAGAAGAGCAATACTCCTATGCTGAGGCGAATAATTACTTGTTCGTGTATTCAAATTACGAGAAGATAACATCTGAAGGAATCCGTAATGAACGGGTCATTACTGTAAAATCACAGGCGAAGTATTCCGATATTCTTAAAAGTTGTGAAATTCCTTGTTTGACTGCCTTTTTACATAGAAGTTGTGTCGGCAAGTTGCGATTTGTGCCGGCTCCTAAGGAGGATTATGTGTTTTGGTTGCTTATATTGAAACAATCGATTGTTGCATATAATACTAATACTACATTGGCTTTGTATCGGGATTCTCTCGCATCAAGATCTTCGGATAAAGTTGCTATGCTGAAAAACCAGTGGAAAATTGTTCGCCATTTGGAGCGTGTTAATTTCTTTTATAGTCTTTATTGCATGGCAATATATAGCTTGAAAGGGTTGCGAAAATACATTCGGTGATTTTGACAAGCGATAGTTCCATTATGTATAATTTTGACAATTCTATATATAGGATTATATTTATTCTTTTGCGTGCAGGTTTAAATTGGACAACTATACCGCATGCAGATTGGAATGAATGTCAAAAAATTTTAAAAATCGATTGGGATGCAATATATAAGGAATGCGTCAGACATGGTGTATTGGCGATCGCTTGGGATGGATTATTGAGACTTGTTGAAGAGAATGTGATTCCGAGTAGTAAGCTTCCGGAACGTCGATTAAAAATACAGTGGGGAATTAATGTCAAACGAATTGAACAACAGTATGCAGAACAATGGGTAATTGCATCTGATATAGCTTTGCGATATCGAGGTGCTGGAATCAGGACATTGGTGCTTAAAGGGTTTGCGATTAGTCATTTGTATCCACAGCCCAATCATCGACCTTGCGGTGATTTTGATTGTTTTTTGATGGGGCAATATGAATTTGGAAATTTATTAGCAGAACGATGGGGAGCATCTGTAAAACGTGATTTTTATAAACATTCACATATCAGATACAAGGGATTAGTTGTAGAAAATCATCAGTTTTGTACGGCGATCCGGGGGAGTCGTCGAGCAAAAGATTTTGAACGTCTTTTGCAAAAATGCTTACATAACTGCAATCCTGTATACTTGGGTGATTCTGTGTTGGAAGCACCTCCGGATTTATTTAATGCTTTATTTCTAACCAAACATGCCCAGGGGCATTTTTTGACGGAAGGGATTACTTTGCGTCATCTATGTGATTGGGCTATATTACTTAAAGAACGGGGTGAGCTTATCGATTGGCCGTTGTTTCATCGAATTTGTGAAAAATACGGCATGAGACTTTTCTCAGAAACTATGACCCAGTTGTCGTTTAGTGTCTTAGGAATTAAAACGGAAAAGAATGTTTTTAATGAGGATGCTTGCCGGGCAGGGCAATTATTGTCTGATATTATAATAGGTTCCCGGTCGATCTTTAATTCCCCATCTTCGGATTGGTGGAAGCGAGGAGCAATAATTTTTAATATTTTTAAGGATCGTTGGAAATACCGCCTTTTTACAGATACAAATGTGTACATGGAAATTATAAGATATATTGTGGCATTTTGTATTGATCGACATCCACGAATATAATTTTTTCAGATAAAAAATAATTTAATATTTGTCTGGTGAAAATTTAAGAAATGTATTCGATGAAGTATTTGCTCATCTGGGTGGTATTCCTCGTCCTGTTCTATATTTTCCTGCGGTGGGTTATCCGCCGGACGCCGGTCACGGAGGACGACGGCCGGGAAGTGCGGCGTATCTCCCGCCTTCTGGAACGCCTTAATGAAAAGTGGAACCCAAATAGAAAATAATAAAGGGGCTGTCTAAAACTTGTTAGACAACCCCTTTCGATTGTCAGGTCCGACACCTGTATGCGTGTTTTGCGGCGGCTAATCCTTGCCTCGCCTCGGTCATGACGATCGTGCGAGCAGGTTTTCCTGCGACAATGCGATGATTGGAGTCTTATCTTTTGCGACGCATTCCCGGCGTTAGGCATATCGTCTAGTTTTAAGGAAAGAGCTGGAGATACTTTTTATGGTGCAATTTATTATCTTTGCAGTGCATTTCTGATAGATAAAATAGTTGGATTTTTAGATAATACGCCCTTAATGCCATAATAAGTTATGTCAATGACAATTTCCCCCCCCCTGAAATAAAGAGATCATACCCTTTTGTCGATTTGACAAAATACATTGCTGCAGTAATGGTTATTATGATTCATACGAATCCTCTGGGAGCTGCACAAGATTCATGGCTTTATACTTTCACATATACAATATTGAGGAATGCCCTTCCTTTCTTTTTTTTGTCGAGTTCTTATTTCTTTTTCAAGAAACGGAATTGGAGTAAATACATAAAAAGATTGTTCATATTGTATTTCTCTTGGTTTGTTTTGCTTTTCGTGTATGTGATTTATATAAAATTTTATAGTGCGCCAGGGCCTTGGGAGATGAAGTTATTATCCTTTTGTAAAGATTTGATATGGAATGGGGCGCTTCCTGGTGCATGGTATGTGGTTGCGAGTCTCCATTCCGTTGTGTTGTTATATTTTTTGTCTTTGAAATTGAAATTCAATAACACGGCCTTGATCGTTGTCGGTGTGTGTTTGTATTGTGTCAGTTTATTGAATTCTACATATTATGGTTTTGCGGCAGACAATGAATGCCTCATGGTTATGAACCAAGTTTTAAGCATTGTTATGCCATCACCTGCCCATTCGTTCTTTTCTGCCTTTATTTTCTTTGTTATCGGTAAAATCATTGCCGAAAATCAGCATCGAGCGAAACTTCGTTATTATGTTATTGGTTTGATCGGTTTCGGAATATTGGAGTTTGTGGAAACGGGACTTCTATATCATTTTAATTTGATAAAAGAAAATGATTATTATTTTATGCTCATTCCGTTTGCATATTGCTTTTTCCAACTTTGTTTAATTGCCAAAGTCAATATAGATTCCAAACGTACATCTTATATGAGAAAATGTTCTATAATATGTTACTTTTCTCAGTTCCCGATTATTTTTATGTGCGGCGTTCTTACCAAATACCTGCCGTTTGGGATTGATTTTGCCAATTTTGTAATTACTATCGTCGCGGCTAATATTCTGAGCTATATGATTATAAGATATTCAGATTGTTATGCTGTTTTGAAAAACTTGTATTGACCGGGAGTATATTGTTTGTGAGGTAAATGTTAGTTTCTGCGCCTGTACTTTTGAAATGTTTTTGATGAGGGCTTTTCATTGAAGAAATAACCCTTCTGCCGCCGTTTCTCCTCCTGCGAACGGGCAACGTAGACTTTTTCATGTGTATAGGGGTTCTCCCCGGTGTAGAACATCACCGACGAGAGGGTCATCGGCGTCGGGGTGAGATCCTGTACCTGTTCGAGGTTGAAATGGAGCTTGCCGAGTACTTTCGCCGACAGCGAGCGCATGTCACGTTCGGTGCAGCCCGGGTGTGACGAGATAAAGTAAGGGATCAGTTGGTAGGGCAGCCCCTCGCGGCGGCAGATATGCTGGAAATCGGCGTTCAGTTGCTCGAAAAGTGCGAACGGAGGCTTGCGCATCAGTTTCAGCACGGCATCTTCGGTGTGTTCGGGGGCGACCTTCAGGCGTCCCGAGGTGTGGTGTTTCACGACCGTCTCAAGATAGGGGCTGTCGTCGAACAGGTCGTAACGGATGCCACTGCCGACAAAGGCCTTCTTGATGCCCTTCACGGCTCGGATCTTTTCGTACAAAGCCAACAGCGGCCGGTGGTCGTTGCCCAGGTTTGGGCACATCTTCGGGTGCAGGCACGACGGACGGCGGCATTTGCGGCACAGTTCCCTGTCGCGCCCGCCCATGCGGTACATGTTGGCCGACGGCGCACCGACGTCCGAGAGGTAACCCCTGAAGTCGGGCGTCGAGGCGATCCGCCGCACCTCGTCGAGGATCGAGCGCTCGCTGCGCGAGTTGATGAATTTGCCCTGGTGAGCCGATATAGTGCAGAACGCGCAGCCGCCGAAGCATCCCCTGTGGATGTTGACCGAGTGCTTGATCATCTCCCAAGCCGGGATATCCCCCTTGCCGTTGTAGCGCGGGTGCGGTGCCCGTTCGTAAGGCAGGTCGAACGAGTGGTCGAGTTCTTCGGTCGTGAGCGTTGTGTTGGGCGGCGTGACGACCACGTAACGGTCGCCCACGGCCTCGACCAGCGTCGCTGTCGGTTCCATCAGGTTGCTCTGTGTCTCGATGACCGTGAAATTCTCCCCGAAAGCCCGTTTGTCGCGCGCGCACTCCTCGTAGGAGTGCAGCCGGATCGTCTCCGCCGGGTCGAGCCGCTCCACGTAATCTTTGCCGGCCATGAACGCCACCTGCCGCAGTTTGCGCAGCAACTTGGCATTGTATCCGTTGCGCAGTGCCCGGGCGACCTGCTGTACGACCCGTTCGCCCATGCCGTAGATCAGCAGGTCGGCGCCGCTTTCGGCCAGCACCGAAGGCTTGAGCGAATCGCTCCAGTAGTCGTAGTGCGTCAGCCGCCGTAGGGAAGCCTCTATCCCCCCGACTACTACCGGGACGTGCGGGAACAATCGCTTGACGATTCGCGTGTAGACTGTTACGGCATAGTCGGGCCGAAACCCCGCTTTGCCGCCGGGCGTATAGGCGTCGTTGCTCCTGAGGCGGATGTTGGCTGTATAGTGGTTGACCATCGAATCCATCGACCCGGCCGTGATGCCGAAGAAGAGCCTCGGCGTGCCCAACTTGGTGAAGTCGCGCAGGTCGTCCCGCCAGTTGGGCTGCGGCACGATGGCCACGCGGTAGCCTTCGGCTTCGAGCAGGCGGCCGATCACTGCCGCGCCGAATGCCGGATGGTCGATGTAGGCGTCGCCCGAAAAGAGGATAACGTCCAACTGTTCCCACCCGCGTGCGCGGACTTCCTTTATCGTGGTCGGTAAAAACAAGGTGCGGTGAGTTTTTTTATTTCGTTCCGGAGTAATTTCCCCGGTTTGTATCGTGTGTTTGAGGGGTGCGGGCCGGCGGCTTTATGATTGGGTGTTGCCGTTTTGGGAATCCGCAGATTCGGGCCGCCGTGGGGCTGTGAGTTTCCGTGCCGTTTATCCGTTATCCGTCTCTTTCGATGCCGCCGCGTAGGTTTCCCATTTTTCGAGCAGCGCACGGAAATCGGAGGGCAGTTCGCTCTCGAAATATACCGTTTCGCGGGTCGTCGGGTGTACGAACCCGAGTGACCGCGCGTGCAGTGCATGGCGGGGCAGTACGGCGAAGCAGTTTTCGACGAATTGCCTGTATTTCGAGAAGGTCGTGCCCTTCAGGATGCGGTCGCCGCCATAACGTTCGTCGTTGAAGAGCGGATGTCCCTGCCAGGACATGTGGACGCGTATCTGGTGCGTGCGGCCCGTTTCGAGCCGGCATTCGACCAGCGTCACATAGCCGTAACGTTTCAGCACCCGCCAGTGGGTCACGGCGTGCTTGCCGTCCGACCCGTCTTCGAATACGAACATCTTCTGCCGGTCGCGGGGGCTGCGGCCGATGTTGCCCGTGATCGTCCCCTCGTCCTGGTCGAAATTGCCCCACACGAGTGCCACATAACGGCGCTGGATTGTATGGTCGAAGAACTGCTTGGCCAGCCGTGCGTGCGCCTGTTCGTTCTTGGCCACCACGAGCAGCCCCGACGTGTTCTTGTCGATGCGGTGCACCAGCCCGGCGCGCATGTCGCCCTCCTGGAACAGGGGCAGGTTGCGCAGGTGGTACGTGAGCGCGTTTACGAGTGTACCGCTGTAATTTCCGTGCCCGGGATGCACCACCAGCCCGGCGGGCTTGTTGACGATCAGCAGGTCGTCGTCCTCGTAGGGAATTTCGAGCGGGATATCTTCGGGGATGATCTCCACTTCGCGCCGCGGGTAGGGCATCACGATCTGGATACGGTCGAGCGGCTTGACCTTGTAGCTCGATTTCGCGGGCTTGCCGTTCACGAGGATGTTGCCGCAGTCGGCAGCCGCCTGGATACGGTTGCGCGAGCATTTCTCCATGCGTACGGTCAGGAACTTGTCCAGCCGCAGCGGGGTTTGCCCCTTGTCGGCTACGACCGCAAAGTGCTCATACAGCCCGGCTCCCTCGCCGTCCTCTTCCGTGGCTTCCGATCCCTGGTCGAGTTCGGGATCCTCCTCTATGTAGCGTTCGTCGGCCATCAGTCGAAAAATCCTTCGTCGTTTCCGGCTGCTGCAGGCTCGTCTGCCGGCTGTTCCTCTGCGGTGCCTGCCGCCGCCCGTTCGAACTCCGCCTGAGCCAGCGAATCCGCATGTTCGCGTTCGGATTGCAGACGCTCCTCGGCCGCCTCCTTCGCCTGTTTTTCGGCTATGGCGCGATGTTGGGCGAGTTTCTTCTCGTCGAGCGTCAGCCTGAGGTCGACGCGCGAGCCCAGACCGGCGCTCCGCTCGGCCGTGGGATGCTGGATATAGACACGGGCATCCTTCTGGTTCAGGAGGTTGATCCCTTCGTCGAAATCCACCTTGCCGACGTTGAGCCCCAGTTCCCACAGGCGGCCCTTGGCCTCCTTGAGCGGGAACCCGACCAGGCGCGGTACGACCGTCGTGCCGTAGCCGCCTTCGACGCCCACATAGAGCGTCACGCCCGAGCCCAGCTCGGCCTCGATCTTGCTCGTCGCCGCTACGGGGCGGCCGTCGCAGTATTCGTCCAGTACGTAGTTGGTCGCCATGTCGGCGCGGTAGACCAGCTCGTCGATCTCCAGCCCCGCGATCTCCAGCATGTTCTTGGCCTGCCGCAGCGAACGCCCCGCCACATAGGGCACGGGCACCATCTTCTGGCGGAAGGAGTTGATCGTGATGTAGACCGTACGGCCGGGCTTGACCTCCACGCCCCCTTCGGGCAGCTGGTCGAGGACGATGCCCCCTTCGTAAGCCGGCACGAACAGCGAGTCGTTGATGTGCAGCTTGAGGTCGTACTTGCGGGCCATGCGCTGTGCCTGGTCGAGCTTCACGCCCGAAAAGTCGGGCACCGTGCGGCGGGCGCCGTGGCGCGTGCCGACCTGCATGACGATATGGGCCGCGACGGCCATCGCCAGGATGATCGCCCCGATCAGTACGAGGTTGTATGCCAGTCGGTTTTGCCGGAGCCGTTTCCAGTAATATGCCAGTTTCTCCATTGCGGGGTAGGGTTATATTTCGTTATAGAAGGTGTCGCGTTCCACGGCGCGGTAGCCGGCCGCCCGGACGATGCGGTGCATGTCGCCGATGCTCATCGAAGGCTTCCGGTCTTCGGCCCCGGCCATCGAGTAGATCCTCGTCGTGTCGTCGATCGTGCCGTCGATGTCGTCGGCGCCGAACGCCAATGCCAGTTCGGTCGTTGCCTTGCCGTACATCACCCAGTAAGCCTTGATGTGGGGTATGTTGTCCAGGTAGATCCGGCTCATGGCCAGCATCCGCAGGTCTTCGATCACCGACACTTCGCCGATTTCGGACATCGGGTTGCCGAAATTGCGGTATTTGAGCGGGATGAAGGCGTTGAACCCGCCTGTGAGGTCTTGCAGTTCCCTGAGGCGCCGCAGGTGGTTGATGCGGTGGCGGAGTTCCTCGACATGCCCGTAGAGGATCGTGGCGTTGGTCGGGATGCCGAGCCGGTGTGCCGCCTCGTGTACTCCGAGCCATTCGGCCGTCGAGCCCTTCTCGGGGCATATCCGCTGCCGGATCCGCTCGTCGAATATCTCCGCCCCTCCGCCCGGTATGGCGTCCATCCCGGCCTGCTTGAGCTGCCGCAACCCTTCCTCCGTCGTCAGTCCCGCCTTGCGGATCATGTATGACAGTTCGATCGCCGTAAATGCCTTGACGGCCGCCCCGGGCAATATGGCTTTCACGCGGCGGATCATGTCGGTGTAGTAATCCAGCCCGTGGTCGGGGTGTACCCCGCCTACGATATGCACTTCGGTGATGCCTTTCCCCTGCCGTTCGCGGGCGATTTGTTCGATTTCGTCCATCGTATAGTCCCACGCTTCGGGGTCGCCCGCCGGACGCCGGTAGGAGCAGAACCGGCAGTTGAAGACGCAGCGGTTCGTCGGCTCGATGTGGAAATTGCGGTTGTAATAAACCTTGTCGCCGCTTACGCGCTGTTTGGCTGCGGTTGCCAGTTCGCCCAGCAGCCACAGCGGGGCCTCGCGCCAGAGCCGTGCGGCTTCGGCGTCGTCGATGCGCTCTGCGCGGCGCACTTTGGCGGCTATGTCGTCGATGTGTCGCATGTTATTTCGGGGCTTTCCGGTAGAGGTAGATGGCGATGAACAGGTAGATGATATTGGGTAGCCATACGGCCAGCCCGGGCGGCAGGGTGCCGCTCTTGGCGAACTCCTCGAAGAAGCGGTTGAAGAGGATGTACGAGAAACAGAGCCCCGTGCCGATGCCGATATGGAGTCCCGTTCCGCCCCGCACCTTGCGCGAGGAGAGCGAGACGCCGATCAGCGTCAGGATGAAGGTCGAGAGCGGATAGGCGAAGCGGGCGTGCTTCTCTACCTCGATGATGTTGATCGAATCTGAACCCTTGGCGCGCTGCTGGTCGAGGAACTCGTTCAGTTCCGTAATGTTCATGGTCTGTATCAGGTCGTTGATCTCGCCCAGCTCGGCCACTTCGAGGTTGATGAGCGTGTCGAGGTTGCGGAACTGCTCGAATTTCTCGATGCCCAGCGAGTCGAATTCGCGCTTGGTGTAGCGCGGTGCCGTCCAGCGTTTGGTCTCGGGGTTGAATTTCACGTCGGCCGCTTCGAGCGAGCGGGTCATCGTGCCGCTGTAATACTCCTCCAGCGCGAGGAACGACGCCTGCTGCGAACCGTCGTTGTAACCGCGGATGTAGGCGAACGTCCCCGGCTCGATCTGCCGGTAGATGTGGCGGTTGAACTTGGCGTTCTGCTTGCGTTTTATGTACTGCGACTCGAAATTGACGATGTGCCGCTGCGAAATGGGTATCAGCCAGAGGTTCAGCGTCAGCGAAAGGCTGCCGATGATCAGCGCCCCGAGGAAATAGGGCCACATCAGGCGGCGGAACGACATGCCGCCCGAGAGCATGGCGACGATCTCGGTCTGGTAGGCCATCTTCGAGGTGAAGAAGATGCAGGCGATGAAGGTGAACAGTCCGCTGAACTGGTTGATGAAGAACGGGATGAAATTCAGGTAGTAGTCGAAGATCACCTCGTTGAGCGGGGCGTGCAGTTCCGTGAAGTCGTCGATCTTCTCCACGTAGTCGAACAGTACGACCACGACGATAATCATCGCGATGGCGAAGAAGTAGGTCGCGAGGAATTTCCCCAGTATGTAGCGGTCTAAGATCTTAAACCCCGGAAATCGCAGTTTCATGCCTTAATTTAGAGTCTTTGTGTCAGTTTTTGCACCATCGTCTCCTTCCACGGCCTGAAATCCCCGGCAGCGATGTGCTCGCGGGCCATCGTCACCAGCCGCAGGTAGAAGGCGATGTTGTGCAGCGAGGCGATCTGCGCCGCCAGCATTTCGCCGCATGTCACCAGGTGGTGTAGGTAGGCCTTCGTATAGAGCGTGTCGACGAACGCCGTGCCCTCGGGGTCGATCGGCGAGAAATCGTCCTCCCATTTCTTGTTGCGGATGTTGATGACGCCTTCGGCCGTGAACAGCTGCCCGTTGCGGCCGTTGCGCGTCGGCATCACGCAGTCGAACATGTCCACGCCGCGCTCGATCCCTTCGAGGATGTTCACCGGCGTGCCCACGCCCATTAAATAACGGGGACGGTCTTCGGGCAGTATGGCGTTGACCACTTCGATCATCTCGTACATCACCTCGGTCGGTTCGCCGACCGCCAGTCCGCCGATGGCATACCCGTCGGCGCCGTACTGTTGCACGTTTTCGGCCGCATGCGCCCGGAGGTCGGGGTATGTGCATCCCTGTACGATGGGGAACAGCGCCTGGTAGTGGCCGTATTTGGGCTCGGTCTGATGGTAGCGGTCGAAGCAGCGATCCAGCCATCGCTCGGTCAGCGCCAGCGATTTGGCCGCGTATTCGCGCGGGGCGTCGCCCGGGGGGCATTCGTCGAAAGCCATCATGATGTCGGCGCCGATCGTGCGCTCGGTGTCCACGACGCTTTCGGGGGTGAAGAGGTGTTTCGAACCGTCGATATGCGATCGGAAATGGCATCCCTCCTCCTTGAGCTTGCGGCAAGCTGCGAGCGAGAAGACCTGGAAGCCGCCGCTGTCGGTGAGCATTGGCCCTTCCCAGGTCGAGAAACGGTGTACGCCCCCCGCCTTTTCGATGATCTCCATGCCGGGGCGCATGTAGAGGTGGTAGGTGTTCGCCAGGATGATCTGCGCCCGGGCCTCGTCGCGCACGTCGCGGTGGAAAATGCCTTTGACCGTGGCGGCTGTACCCACAGGCATGAAAATCGGGGTGCGGATGACGCCGTGGTCTGTCGCCAGTTCGCCCGCGCGGGCTTTGGACGCCGGATCCTTATGCTGTAATGTAAACTTCATGCTCATATATTCGGCAAAAATACATAAAATAATCTGATTTGGGAATTCTGAATTCTGAATTGTTTTGTACCTTTGCACATATTTCGCCTGTATGCAATTTTTTGATACTTTTCTGACATGCTACGGCTGGGAAGGCATTGCCCTCGCAGGGGCCGTGCTCGCCATGTTCGGCGTGCAGTTGTACTACTATATTTTCGTTTACGGCCGTATTCCCGGCTACAAGAACAACCGCCGCCCGGCCGTGCTGGAGGCCGATCCCCAGGTGTCGGTCGTTATCCCGCTCTTCTCGGAGGACTATTCGTTCGTCGAGGAGCGGCTGCCGCTGATCCTGGCGCAGAACTACCCCGATTTCGAGGTGGTGATCGTCTACGTCGGCCACGATTCCGATTTCTACGAGGAGCTCGTGCGGCTGAAACAGTCGTTCCCCCAAATCGTGACGACCAAGATTCACCTCGATCCCCGCTTTCCCATCTCGCGCAAGATGGCGCTCAACGTGGGCATCAAGTCGGCGCACTACGAGTGCATGGTCTTCAC
>OCQC01001067.1_pt1 | contig 21777 bp, 21 predicted proteins | sample 1538401 | NCBI WGS metagenome assembly OCQC01 (sample SAMN04571689, study PRJEB22368) | human gut metagenome | biome: human gut; material: stool | host: Homo sapiens | place: Luxembourg | collected 2012-08-03 | reverse complement strand
CCCCCGGAAACCATTGATGAATATGGGAGAGGTCGCCCGAAAGGTATCCGAAGCCACGGGCAACGACAGTATTCTCGTGACCGACGTGGGACAAAACCAAATGCTGTCGGCCCGATATTACCGGTTCAAAAGATCCCGCAGTATCGTTACCTCCGGCGGATTGGGTACTATGGGGTTCGGCCTTCCCGCCGCTATCGGAGCCAAGATAGGCAATCCCGACCGCACGGTCTGCTTTTTTACCGGAGACGGAGGACTGCAAATGACAATCGAAGAACTGGGTACAATCATGCAATATGGTATCGATGTGAAGATCATTATTCTCAATAATAATTTCTTGGGTATGGTAAAACAATGGCAAGACCTGTTCTTCGACCATCGCTACTCCGAAACCCCAATGCTGAATCCCGATTTTACGGGCGTGGCAGCAGCTTACGGCATAGCCAGCGAAAGGGTCGCCACCCGCGAAGAACTCGACTCTGCCATACGACGTATGCTCGACCACCGCGGAGCTTACCTGCTCGATGTACAAATAGACCCGGATTGCATGGTATTCCCGATGACTCCCGCCGGGAGCTGTGTAACCCATATCATGCTCAACGCCACTGAAAAATATTAAGACCGATATGACTCAACAGACATTATATACCGTAACCGTTTATTCTGAAAACCAAGTAGGATTACTGAATCAGATTTCGATTATCTTTACACGCCGACAGCTCAATATCGAGAGCCTGTCGGTATCGGGCTCGGCTATCGAAGGTGTACACAAATTTACCATCACGACATACAGCGACCGCGAAACGATGGAAAAACTGGTCAAGCAGATAGAAAAACGAATAGACGTATTACGCGCCTTCTTTTATACCGACGACGAAATCATTTTTCAAGAGGTCGCACTTTACAAGGTTCCTACCGACAAACTATTGGACGACAGGAGCATCGAAGATTTGATTCGCAAACACAATGCCCGCATTTTGGAAGTGAACCGCACATATACCGTCATCGAGAAATCGGGACACCCCGACGAAACTCAATCTCTGTTCGAAGAACTGAGTCGATACGATGTCATGCAATTCGTCCGGTCGGGACGTGTCGCCATAACCAAATCGACCGTCGAGCACGTAAGCATATTCCTACAAGAACAACAATACCGACAAAACCAACTATGAAAGAAAAAGAAGAACAATCCAAACGACAAACAGAACCGGTCTACTCCAAAACTTATACCGTAGAGCCGGCCGAAGGAAACGGTCAACAGGAGTTGCCGCTCACCCTGCTCGCCAAACGAATACTCGAAGTGGCTACGTTACATGCCGAATCGTGGGGCGTGGGATATAGTACGCTCATCAAAAACCGGCAAGTATGGGTACTCTCCCGGCTCACCGTCGAAATGTACCGTTATCCGCTCATCAACGAGCATTATACTTTACAAACATGGATCGAAGGGTATAACAAGCATTTTTCATCGAGAAACTTCGCCATACTGGGAGAGGACGGCTCTCCCTGCGGATATGCCCGCACGATTTGGGTCGTTATCGATTTGGATAGTCGCACATCGGTAGATATAAGTCAATTCGAATATATCGCCGAGAACATATCGGACAAAGCATGTCCCATCGAAAAGCAATCGAGAGTACGCGATGTACATGACGAAAATGCAGTAATCTATCCTGTGACTTATAACGATATAGATTTGAACCGACATGTCAACAGTGTGAAATACATCGAGCACGAACTCGACCTTTTCCCTTTCGAACGGTATGACAAACAACGTATCCGACGGTTCGAGATAAGCTATGCCAACGAAGCTCGATACGGTTCTACCCTGCAACTGCTGAAAGAGGAAGAAGCTCCGGATTATTTTACCTTAGAAATACGGGACGACCAAACCGTGTACTGCAAAGGAAGAATCATATTTGAAAACAGATAAAACCAATTTAATTAACCTCTAAACAAAAAAGAAAATGGCAATCATGAATTTTGGCGGTGTTGACGAAAATGTAGTCACCCGGGAAGAATTTCCATTGGAAAAGGCAAGAGAAATCCTCAAAGACGAAACCATCGCCGTTATCGGATACGGCGTACAAGGTCCCGGACAAAGTATGAACTTGCGGGACAACGGATTCAATGTCATCGTCGGGCAAAGAAAAGGCTCGAAGACATGGGATAAAGCGGTGGCCGACGGCTGGGTTCCCGGCGAAACGCTTTTCGAAATCGAAGAGGCTTGCCAGCGTGGAACAATTATCGAATACCTTCTTTCCGACGCAGCTCAAATAGAGGTATGGCCCAAAGTGAAAAAACATCTTACCGCCGGTAAAACGCTTTATTTTTCTCATGGATTCGCCATCACCTACAAAGAGCGCACGGGTATCGTTCCTCCTGCCGATGTCGATGTAGTACTGGTTGCGCCCAAAGGTTCGGGAACCAGTTTACGGCGCATGTTCTTGCAAGGTCGGGGGCTCAATTCGAGCTATGCTATTTTCCAAGATGCGACTGGGCACGCCAAAGAGAAAGTTATAGTTCGGGATACCTTTTTGAAACTACTTTCAAACGCGAAGTTTATTCCGACCTTACCGGAGAACGGGGAACTCTCATGGGAGCCATTCAAGGTATTTTCGCCGCACAATACGACACACTGCGCGCACACGGACACAGCCCTTCGGAAGCATTCAACGAAACGGTCGAAGAGCTTACCCAATCACTGATGCCTCTTGTCGCCGAAAACGGTATGGATTGGATGTATGCCAACTGCTCGACAACAGCCCAGCGAGGAGCTCTCGACTGGTGGAAAAAGTTTCGTGATGCTACCAAACCCGTATTCGAAGAACTGTATGAAGAGGTAGCCAAAGGGAACGAAGCTCAACGCTCTATCGACACGAACAGTAAAGAGGGATATCGCGATAGACTGAACAAAGAGTTGAAAGAGTTGCGAGAAAGCGAGATGTGGCAAGCCGGTGTGACCGTTCGAAAATTACGCCCCGAAAATAACTAACCGGCAAATAGATTACCATATAGAAAAGAGATTATCCCAACGAGTGGGATAATCTCTTTTCTTATACCCGAACGTATAGAATAAATAACCATAAACCTCGAAACTTTTTCTTCGATAAATTGTATTGACAATACCGGAAATTTCCGGGAAATAAAAATATATCGGAATATGAAATCCTACGAAACCCTGACTGTCGGCCAAATTGTCACCGACAAATACGGAGCGGCGAATGTATTTGAAAAATACGGTATCGACTACTGTTGCCACGGTTCCACACCGTTGCTCGAAGCCTGTAAAAATGCAAATGTAGAACTCGACCAAGTCCAAAAAGAACTCGAAAACACTCCATCGTCTGCTCACGGAAACATCGATTTTACCAATTGGCCTATCGATTTGCTCATAGACTATATTCTCAAAATCCACCACCGCAACATTCGCTCGCACGGACCAGAATTATTACATCTCTTGGACAAAGTTTGTAATGTCCACGGAGACCGCCACCCGGAACTATACAAAATACGTACTCTCTTTCACGACTCGCTCGAAAGCCTTTACAGCCATCTCGACAAAGAAGAATTAGTTTTATTCCCTTATATCTACGAAATGTTTAAGGCCAGAGAAGAGCACAAACATTTACCCGATTTCCATTGCGGTTCGATCGAAGCTCCCATCTCGGTAATGTTGTCGGAACACGAGGCTGAGGGAGAACGATTCCAGCATATCAACCGATTAACCCAAAACTACACAGTCCCCAAAGATGCTTGCAACAGTTACCGATTGGCTCTCGACAGATTGAAATCTTTTGAAAAAGCCCTACACCAACATATTCACCTCGAAAACAATATAGTCTTTCCACGAGCTATTGAAATGGAAAAAGAATTAAGGAAATAGAGAACCATGCAAATCAATATAAAACGGGTATACGATCCCCCAAAAGTATCGGACGGTTATCGCATATTAATAGATCGCCTATGGCCCAGAGGCACGAAAAAAGAGGCTCTGAAATATGATATCTGGGAGAAGAACATTGCTCCTTCTCCCGCATTACGCCGATGGTTCCATGAGAATCCGCAAGAGCATTGGGAGGGATTCGTATCGCTATATTCAAAAGAGTTGGAAAACTCCGCCTCTGTAAAAGATTTCGTCGAAAGAATAAAGAGCCACGATCGAATAACATTATTGTATGCCTCAAAAGATGCCACCCACAATCATGCTTCGGTACTAAGACAGTTTCTACAAAATCATCTGCACTGATTGCCGCATAAACTACCTGCGCCACTACTAAAAAGAACGATGGAGAACGAAGTTGTCACTTGCCGATCGTATATAAAAGGAGTATGTTTCCGGTATTCTTTCCCATAAAATAAAACGGGAAAAATCCGAAACTATCATAAATAACGAAGGGGAGCAATGCTCCCCTTCGTTATTTATCGACGACGCTGTTGTTTGTTTCGTTGCTTCTGTTGTTCTCTCAACGCAGCCTGCTGCTGGCGTTGCGCTTCTTCCAACCGAGCCATGAAACCGCTCTTCTTGCGAGGTTTCTTTTGATTCTCTTTCAACTCGGCAAGAACTTTCTCCTCGTTGATACATTTACGGAATACATAGGTTTGAATAATCGTAATCAACAACGACAAGAAATAATAATAACTCAACCCGGCCGAATAATTATTGAAGAATACCAAGAACATGACGGGCATCAGATACATCATGAACTTCATACCCGGCATCTGTTGTTGTCCGGCGGTATTCTGCATATTGATTTTGGTGTATATCAAGTTGGTAATAGTCATCAACAAACAGAAAAGGCTGATGTGATTACCAAAATAGGGCGTTATCAACGGTATATAAGTATCCCAACTCACGATAGCATCATAGGTCGACAAATCTTTCGCCCACAAGAACGATTCACCCCGAAGCTCGATAGAAGACGGGAAGAAGGTGAACATCGCAATAAGAATAGGCATTTGTAAAAGTAACGGCAAACACCCGCCCATAGGATTCACTCCCGCCTTGCTGTACAGATCCATTGTCAAACGCTGACGCTCCATCGCTTTATCCTGCCCCGGATACTTATCATTAATCTCCTTAATTTGAGGGGCTAAAACCCGCATACGAGCCTGCGACTTATAAGATTTATACGTGAAGGGGAATAAAACGAGCTTTATAAATATCGTCAACAACAAAATGATAACGCCATAATTGCTGAAAAATTTACCCAAGAAGGTGAATACCGGTATAACGATGAGCGTATTTATCCAACGGAAAAACTTATATCCCAGTGGAACGAGCTTATCCAAATCGAGTGTCTGGTCTCCCGAAAGATCATCGTCATAAGAGGACAATAATGGATAAGAATTCGGTCCGAGAAAAATATTGAATCCGGCAACCTGCGGCTCTTTCGAATCATAATCTATCGTACTCTCGGCATGAAACTGTTTCAAATATCTATCTTCTTCCAAAGACCGAGAGGTAAAAATTCCGTCGTTAAATTTTCCATCGGCAATAAAAGCAGTAGAGAAAAACTGGTTTTTAAACCCAATCCATTTGAGGCTCGTAGTCGCTTTCTCTTCATCGTTACCCGACTCGCTCAAATGCTCTACATCGTCTCCTGCAAATTTATAATACAAGGCACTATTTCTCTCCTCAAACATACGTCCTTGTTCTTGACGGCGCATTTTCTGGTCCCAAATAAAATCCCAATAAACAGCGCTCGACGGAATTACCCGGTCCATATCTTTCTGCCAGATATCCATTTTCAACATATAGCTGTCTTCCGGCAAAGAATATCGAATACCCATCTGACTTCCATTGGCAAGCTGTAATGTCATATTTACAGCATTACCATCGATTTCGGGAGTAAAATATAAATCGCGTGTATCGATTACGCGCGCATTCGTACGAATAATGAATCCATAGTCGTTTTCGTCTCCGGTAAACAGAGTCACATTCGTGGAATCATAGGCCATGTAATCATTCAAAACAGCCTCATAAAGACGACCTCCTTTATTAGAAAACTTCAATGTCACCTTATTATTGGACAAAGTAGTAAATTCTTCCGAACCTTCGGCACAAGGAGCGAACTCGCCGAAACGCGCTATCAAACCTGCATTTTTTAATGAATCGGCAACTTCTCCCGAAACGGTATCGGTCGAAACGGGTGTTTCTGCCAAAGCGGCCTCGGCCATACGTTCCGCTTCCACAGCGGCAATCGAATCGTTATACCGACGCTGTGCCTCCAATTGTTCGGGTGTAGGCTGCATCCACCAAGAGAAAAGCAGCACAACTACGACCATCAATACAAGACCTAAAATCGTGTTTTTATCCATTCTTCAATTTTGAGATTACTAAATTATTTTTTTGAAATCGCTGCTTTAATAAAGTCAACGAAAAGGGGATTCGGATTAAGAACCGTACTATTGTACTCGGGGTGATATTGTACTCCCACATACCAACGCAAAGACGGAACCTCGACAACTTCGACCAAATGAGTTTCGGGATTCTCGCCCACGCAACGCATTCCGGCATCTTCAAAAGCTTTACGATACTCATTGTTAAATTCGAAACGATGGCGATGCCGTTCGCGAATATGGGTCGTTCCATAAGCCTTAGCAGCAATAGAGTCTTCGGCCAATATACAGTCATAAGCGCCTAAACGCATCGTCCCACCCATATTGGTTATGCTCTTCTGCTCCTCCATCAAGTCTATTACATTATGCTTGGTCGTCACGTCCATTTCGGTAGAGTTCGCATCGGTATATCCCAACACATCACGGGCATACTCGATCACCATGCATTGCATGCCCAAACATACGCCAAATGTCGGAATATCGTGTTCACGAGCATATTTCAAAGCGATGAATTTTCCTTCGATACCTCTCTGCCCAAATCCCGGAGCGATCAACACGCCATCTAAAGAAGAAAGCATAGCGTCCACATTTCCGCTATTTAATTTCTCGGAATGAATATATTGCAAATCGAGTTTGCGATCGTTATAGGTAGCTGCCTGAAACAACGATTCATTGATAGATTTATAGGCATCGGGAAGTTCTACATATTTGCCGACTAATCCGATACGTACGGTCTTAGTCGCATTTTTCATACGATGCAAGAAATTCAACCACGGCTCCAAATGAGGTTCTCCGTTTATGGGTAAACCGGTTTTCGTCAATACGATTTCATCTAAATGCTGTTGATGCATTTTCAAAGGGACTTCGTATATAGACGGAACATCTATCGACTGAATCACTGCCGCAGGATCTACATTGCAAAACAATGCCACCTTCTTACGTAAAGCAAGAGATAACTCGTACTCGGTACGCAATACCAATATATCGGGTTGGATACCTACCTCCTGCAATTGTTTTACCGAATGTTGGGTCGGTTTGGTTTTCAATTCCTTAGCGGCAGCAATATAAGGTACATAGGTCAAATGAATACATACACAATTTTTCCCCATTTCCCAACGCAACTGACGTACGCTTTCGAGATAGGGCAAAGATTCGATATCTCCGACCGTTCCCCCGATCTCCGTGATTACGAAATCGAACTGGTTCTTCGATCCTAAAAGTTTAATGTTACGTTTAATCTCATCTGTAACATGCGGAATAATCTGCACCGTCTTTCCCAAATAATCGCCCCGTCGTTCTTTATCTATTACATTTTGATAAATACGCCCTGTTGTAATATTATTGGCGCGAGTCGTAGGAGTATTGGTGAATCGCTCGTAGTGACCCAAGTCAAGGTCGGCTTCGTGTCCATCGACCGTCACATAACATTCTCCATGTTCATAAGGGTTCAATGTTCCGGGATCTATATTGATGTAAGGATCGAACTTTTGGATAGTTACTCTATAACCTCTTGCCAAAAGCAATCGAGCCAACGAAGCCGAAATAATACCTTTACCCAACGACGAGGTTACCCCCCCCGTAACGAATATATACTTAGTCTCCACGATAAAATATGGTTTATGTGTTACATTTACAAGTCGCAAAATTAGGAAAAATAATCCACAATCTATCGCAACATTCAACAGAATTATCACTTTTCATTTGCTATGAAGAGAAAAGCCCATAACAGATAGAAACACTTTACAATTTTTACCCAAAAGAAAGACTATCGGTAAACAATTTGTATCAAATAATCATTATCTTTGCAAACAGATGCGAAAATAGGCTGCATTCGGCAAAGTCAAGCAAGCTTGCTTTTGTCCTCATTGGCACTATCTTTGCAAACAGATGCGAAAATAGGCTACGCCTTGCCATAATCGAATAAACCTATTTCTACTCTCTACTTGTTGCACTATCTTAAAAAATACAAACATATACTCTTATGAACTCACGAATTACAGCTATTCTCATAAGTATTCTTTCTGTAACCGGAGTATTCGCAACGACTGCCATAGAACAGAACGATAGTATAACGAACGAAATCGAATCTGACAGTATAACAATGGCCATGCCATCAGATTCTATAACCATACAGGTTACCGATACCGACTCGATCGCTCGCCAGCAAGAGGCCGACAAGAATTTACTTTCATTATTGGAAACAGACTCAACCGAACAGATTTTACCGGTTATCAAAATGTTGCGTATGCTCGAATATGCCGACAGCATAAGAGCTATGCAAGGGTCGGGCGAAATACCTGTCAACCCACTTTTCTTACCTATCGTGTTCGAAAAACAGATGTCTACTCCTTTTCAACATTTACCCTCGGCCGAAAAATGCCCATTCAAACCAAAGTCTCTTTCGGTGGACGATAAATGGTTACAAGACGAGATTCAAGCCGAAAAGACCCGAAATCTAGCACAGAACTATGTAATCGTCAATTACCCTAAACTTATACATTACAATACAGACAATCTACCGGAAGTGCCTAAACAATACGTGATCGAAAACGATCCGGCCAAACATATTCTCTCTATCAAAGAAAAGCCGCTAATTATAAAAAATGACGTGGGAAAAGAAAAAATCAAACTAAAACGATGGATAATCAATTTCCAATCGTCCATACAATTTTCCCAAGTCTATGTTTCGGAGAATTGGTATCAAGGAGGGACGAGCAATGTCAATCTGCTAAGCGATCAACAATTCTCTATCAAATATAACGATCCCAAAGAGCAACGTATCTTATTCGAGAATTTAGTACAATGGAGATTGAACATTAACAGTGCCCCGGAAGACACATTGCATTCTGTAAAAATCAGTGAAGATTTATTCCAGATAAACTCGAAATTCGGTCTTAAAGCCTACAACAAATGGTACTACACTGCTACCATGAATTTCAAGACACAATTTTTCACCAGTTATGCCGCTAATTCCAACAACAAGGTGGCTGCATTTCTATCTCCTGCCGAGTTGAATTTGGGTTTAGGTATGTCTTATCAATATAAAAACGATAAAAAACGTTTCGAGACATCGATATCGCTCTCCCCACTTTCCTACAACTTGCAATTCATCGTTAACGACGACATGGATGCGGCCAGCTTCGGAATCAAATCGGGGAAAAGCATGAGTCAATACGGTTCCTCCTTCGAAGGGCGCATCAAATGGGAGTTCTATCATAACATGGTTTGGAGTTGCAGACTGTTTTATTTCACCAACTATGATCATGTACAAGGGGATATGGAAAATACATTCGACTTTATCCTCAACCGTTTCTTCTCTACTCGTTTATTTGTTCATCTGCGATATGACGATGCTCGCGCGCTGAACAAAGACTTCGGACATTTCCAACTGAAAGAATTACTAAGTTTCGGATTCAACTATAAATTCTAATGAGAATCAAACTCATAGTTTTACTATGCATCGGTATACTCTGTTCTTCATCGATAAAAGATGAAGAAGGGCGTTATGAAAGTAAGCCTCCTTATCGTAGTTTCATTCTTGAAAATTATACCGAAGAAAGTGCCAAACATTATTTCGATACAGCTCCAATCGACAGTTGGGAAGGTATTTGGCTCCTGACAGAAAATGGAGAAAGAGTCGCTATCGAACGGTTTAAAGACATTCGATTTTCCGAAATCTTTACACACCGAATCGTTAAATTGGATTCGTCGGTACGCAGTGAAATTCCCGTCGGAACTATTTTAGGGTACTTAACTCGCGGAGTAAATCCTAACACTTGTTTCATCTGGCTCTATAAACATAAACTGACAGGCGCAATACTTTACGCCCCCAAAAGGTTTTCGGCCAGACTGACTTCTGACCTCAACGGCATTTTATTCTCAGGAAACAGCGCTAAAAAATTAGAAGACTTATTCGATCCCCGGTCGGGATTCATTAAATTATATCCCAAGCAAATCTCGGAGGATTCTGAAAATCGGGAAATCCGATATCTGTAAATTCAGAACTTTCGGAAAACAAAGCGTTCATCTTCACCCCGGGTCAAAATCATTTTGGAAGAGGTAAGTTTCTCAATGTAAAAAGTATATTCTTTGTCCATTTCCAACTTGAAAACAGATAAATCAGGTTTAAATTCAAACCAAGAGGGTTCCATTATTTTAAATTTCAGTATGTCATTTTCACGAACATAACTCCCGAAATAATTTTCTGTTGTATTTTCTATTCCTCCCCGATGAACCAATTGTAACTTTATGACACTACTCTGAAAATTATAGTAAAGACTATCATGTGGGGTCATTGTACCATTCTCCCACATCTCAATCAATTGCCATTTCCCGAAAAGAGGACCTATATACCCATCATTATGGGTACAAGAGGTGACAACAATCCCCAAAAACAATCCTATTAAAATACGGCGAATCATCATCTTGTTCTTCATTTTCCAATTGTTAAAATTCCACTTTTCCTGATACCGATAGCAACACCCCATTTATCTCCATACAACTCGCCCCAATCTCCGGCCAAAGAAGCGGAAAACGACCACCCCGAAAGTTTTATCGGAGAATAAACACATTCTATCAGCCCCGACATATCGTGTTGGGTATCGGCTAACGGAAGAAAAGTCGTTCCCCAAGAGGTTCGATACGACGCTAATATTTTATATTTCCATTCAGGAGCGATATAACCCGACGCTCCTAAATGGACTCCTCGTATTCTGTTATGCTTGTATCTCATATAACCATCTGTATTGTACAACAAGGATTTAGCCATTGCCGTACCATTGGAAAGGCCGTAATGCGCCCAACCGTTATAGAAATAGTTATTGTAGTAATCATCGGCTCCCGTGGCTTCTATATCCAATTTAGGATCACTCGGACACCAATTCAGAGGCCCACTTTGATTGGTCATATCCAAATATTCTAAAACGACATTCGACAGCCAGTTTTTCTTACCGCTCTTATATTCAAGCCCCCATAGACCGTCCCAACCATTGAACTTTCCCATTCCTGATGCATCGTCGAAATACCATTCGAAGTAACCTCTTACAGAAGAATTGTCTTTGAACCTGTATTCCGCCGATAAATTCCATTGTCCCACATGGTTTCCATAATAGTAGGCCTGATCTCCTTCATTGGTTTGGCCATCACCAGACGACGGAAACAAGATTTTAAAAAAATCTTTCAAGCGTGTCGGACTTTTCATCGTGAGAGAATCTATCAAAATACCCTTTTCATAATACCGTTTAGTGCCTCCGAACTGTGCTGCCAGTTCGGCTCCGATCGTTACGACAAAGGGTTTGTCGGGATTGGAACGAAACGAAATGGATTTATGGTGATATAAAGCATCGGTCGTAATATACTGATTATAATAATTGTAATGATCCCTTAAAAAATCGTTGTCCATAAACTTTCCATACGCGAGTTCACCCTTAATCTGTACCCAGCCTTTCGTAAACGGAATATCTACAAAATCGATAAATCCGGCTCTAACTTGGGGTATAGGCCGTGCATTACCCGACCAGACCAACCCGCCGGAACTCAACTCGAAATTTACTACTTCATCGGTAAGTTCCCGACAACCTGCCGATATAAAAATCATGCGGTATTTCATGCCTATATAGGCTTGTTGTATGAGGAAAGACGACACGCCCGGATTATACGTTTTCAGGTTTCCGTCCGAATAATAGGATACCGGAGATGTAGAAGACATCAATCCAACCAAATCGATACCGAACTCATAGGAAAACCGTTTGTTCATCTCCAAGCCTTTAAAAACCGAGGCTCGCAAATATCCGCTTTTACTGTGTGTTACCAGCCCATGCTTATTGGCAGACAAATAATACGGTGCAAAAATCCCGTTTCCGGCATTTCCGACCATCGACAAAGAATAGTAATCTGTCGAATGTTGGGCAAAAAGCCCGAATAAATTTCCGATAGATAAACAGAAAACGACTAATAATCCTACTCTCAAACGATGATACATAATGTATGAATATTATTGATAATCGAGACAAAAATAATATATAAAGCACTACGGCACAACTCCCCTCTCTTTATTTAACAAAAAAGGGGGAATAAAGTGTATGAATATACATTTATTCCCCCTTTATACCGAGACTAACCTTTTTAGAAAGAGACCCCTAAACGGAACCCTATATTGTTGCGACCATCGATATCATAGGTCAATACTTTACTCTTATTAGTAGCATAATTATAATACAAAGCTACGTGGAAACCATAACGGACACTCGGATTCGGGAAAATACTCACTCCGATTTCGGGAGACACGGTAAAACCCCATGTGTCATCATAAATCTCCCAAGCCTGCAAATAAGAAGACATGCGACTATAATTGGCGCCCAATTTCACCGTTGCATAAGGTTCTAAAATTCCGTCGGTCGTAAAGCGATATTTTGCCAACAGACCAAAGGGTAGCTGAAACAACGAATGTTGCTGGTCGGTCGTAAGAGCCGAATTGCTCTTTAACATCAAAGTCTGCCTGTCTATATATTTATTATTCGTGTGATAAGAAATAAAAGCTCCAATAGCCATTTTAGGCATTACATAATAACCGCCTTCAAAATTCATACCCCATCCACTGGCTTTATCGGCATAACTGTTCCCAACAGGAGCGTTAAACTGCCAATCGACATTAAAATAAGTACTCGAAACGGCTTGTGCGTTTCCCCGGGTCGACACGGCTACCATACAAGTAGCGACTACCACCCATAACGATATGTGTTTAATAGTTTTCATAATTCGTTTTCTTTTTATTAATATATAAAATGGGGTAGCCCGTTATTTATTCGTCAAGTAAGGAGACTGAACAAACGACTGGTCTATCGCTTGGATTATTAAATTTCTATTTAATCTAGGGGAGCCGCTCTTCAATCCGGCCATATAGGAATCCCAAAGAATCGTTAACCGTCGATTGCTACTGTTTTTATTCGTTAAGTCGACTAACTCGGCCAAAAATGAATTCACACTATAACTATATACTACGGGATAGGGATAATACCAACTGTTCCAATATGATCCCCAATATCCGGGTCCCCAATATCCGGGATATCCCCACCACCAATAGTCATTGGGATAATCGACGAAATAACGTACGTCTTCAATATAGCTTACCTGTAACCCTAAATCGGCATCTTCTTTCGAATCGACCAATGTGAATCCCCGAGCAGCCATATTATCGGCAAATGTTTCGAGAATATAATCGGCATCTTCATTTGTCCAATAGGTCGCTTTTTCATTATTCGTAATGAGTAAGACACTATCCGGCATATAATAGGTGAGATATTCGCCGAAGTCGGCCGATTTATCATAATCGGTAAACACCACATAATCATCATCCAGCTTGGAAAGGCTGGGCTCTTTTTGGCATGCAGCTAATACCGCTACGACAAAAAGAATTGGGATTAGTTTTTTCATATCAGTTTTGTTTTGATTGTTATGTAATAACACCATTGTTATACTCCAAAAACAAAACCGACAAAAGATAGTTCGAAAATAGCGGAAATTTTTATCGAAGGAATATTTTTTATTATCGGGGTTTCTTACCTAACCGATATACAGAATCTACCTGAGACGCAATATAGTCCCAATTATAAGGAGATAAATCATAATGACGTTCTTCCATTTCTCCCTCTAATTTACAAGATAATCTCTCTTCCAACGAGCCGATGTTCCCCGTGACGAAAAAATCGGAGGCATCGAGGCAGGCAAGCCTATTCGCCGGAATGTCGCTGACCAATACCGGCAACCGATAACTCAACGCTTCGAGCAGCACAATGGGCAATCCTTCATGAAAAGAAGGAAGGACAAACAAACGCGCATGGGAAAAGAGCTCATTCAATTTAGCCCCCCTTACGAAGCCTGTGAGAACGACATGGTGTTCTTCTGCCAGCCGTTTTAAAGAGACCGAATAATGATCTTCATGGTCGGCATCACCAGCTATGACCAATTTGCAGCTCGAATCGGAAATACGAGCAAATGCTTTTATGAGTAAATCGAATCCTTTCTCCTCCACAAAACGTCCTACGGCCAAAACATATCGTCGAGGTGTCAACCCCAACGACCGAATATAACTGTCGTCTTTTGCCGGCACAGGCTTATTCACGCCATTATAAATCAAGTGCGCGTCCGTGCGATCATACTTTTCACGTAAAATATTATCTATCACAGTAGAAATTACAATCACTTCGTTGGCATAATTCGCCCCCATTCGTTCGCCCCATCTGAGCACAGACTTAGCCGTCTTATTCCACTTCTGCCTATCATAATCGGGACCGTGATGAGTCATCACCACTCGTAATCCCAACAACCGGGCCAACGGGGTTAACAAAGCCGGGCCGATAGCATGGATATGTAAAACGTCAGCACCGACCCAACGAGCATAAATAATCGCTAAAAAAGTGTGAACAATGGCTTCTATACTTTTTCTGCGGGGAGCATAAATATCTTTTAGATGAACGCCTCTATACTCCTTAATCTTATTTTGGGGAGTGACGTAACACGAACGACGAACAACCGTCACATCATGTCCCATAGCAGCTAATCGGGGATATAATTCCTCACAGTGTGTTTCCACACCTCCCTGAATATCGGGGATACCACGAGTACCGACTACAACTATCTTCATCGCAACACTCCCCTCCCCCATTTACTCACGTCCTAAATTCCCCTGCATGGGATCTTGCCCCACGTCGTACCATTTCTTATCCAGACAAACAGGTTTCCCTAAAAGAGAACGTAATTTATTTTTGATAATCCACCCCATGGGGTGACGGGCATAAGCAAATTTCTTCATAACCGGAGAGACCGTGCCGACCATCCAACAATTCTTCGGACATTTGCGTACTAAACTACGCACATGTTGGGCTTGTTCGCTATTCCAAATATCCGAAAAAGAGTTCGCCTGTCGAATGTTTCCCATGCTCTCTTTCCAATACTTAGCTTCCAGCCCATTGCAAGGATAAACTTCGCCATAAGGATCTATGAAACAATTCATCAAACCTGCTTCACATGGCAACATACGGCGATTTCCTTCGATATAGTTTATCAATCCCATATTAAAAAATGCCCGTGCCCATGATTTGGGGTGTTTTTCCCTCATTTGCATATTGATCAGCTCGGCAAAGTTACCACAAACGGTATCGCGATTGGTAATCACATTGTCATCTTTGTGAAAATAATACGAATTATGAAATGCAGCGGTAGCGAACTCCATATTCAAGGCTTTGGAAAGACGATATAGGGAAAGCATATCTTCGGAATTATTATTCGACACCGTTATACCGAACCCAATATCCTTCACCCCCATTTCCCTAAGTGACAAGAGAGTCCTCAACCCTTTATCAAAACCTCCGGCTCTTCCCCGTAATTCATCATTCTTTTGAGATAAGCCCTCGATACTGATACGTATTCCTATTTTGGGGAATTTTCTCGCCAACTCCAATACTCGCTCCTCGAACCACCCCGATGTGGAAATAACAACCCTGGGGGCTTTTCGAAAAGCGACCTCCACAATCTTATCTAAATCTTCACGAATAAAAGGTTCTCCCCCTGTTATATTGATAAATTTCACATGCGGCAAAATCTCCAATTCTTCCGGTTGAATTTCCAGCCGCGGATCTGTCGGATTTTTCCAGATATTACACATCTTACACTGCATGGGACAGCGATAAGTGGTAATAATGCTTATATCGGTAGGCGCAAAAACTTTCATTTCTTACAAATATCGTGCAAAGATAAACCTTTTTCACCGGTCTATCAAAAATTTTATATATCGAACATCTTGTTTTCACAAGTCATACACATTCCTCAATTCCGCCCAATATCGTTCCTCCGAGAATCGCTTTTGGGCTCGTCGTGCAATACCTTGTGTATCCACGTTGTCCTTAGACATCACAGAAACAATAGCCGAGGCTAATTCTTCCTTATCTCCCATGCGGAACAACATACCATCGCCCTCACGTATCAGTTCCGGTATCCCACCGACTTCGGCTCCGATAACTGGCGTTCCCATACACAAAGATTCTATCACACTTAATGGATTATTTTCATACCAAATGGAAGGAACTACCATCGTCTGCGCATGTTTCACCAATCGTACTATCTCCATAGACGAAAGGTGTCCTAAAAAAATGACATTTCCCGAACTATATTTTGCCTGCAACTCATTCAGCAACGGCCCATCTCCCGCAATATAAAGAGGGAATGGCAAAGACTCTGCCACTTCGAGCAACATGCGTACACCTTTTTCCTCGGACAAACGACCTACATAGCAATAGTAGCGCGACTTTTCCCTTTCATTTATCTCTGTCGAATGAAAAAAATCCAATTTATCCTGTTCTATAAAATTACAAATTACGGATAATTTCGTGTAATCATAACCGCAAGCTCTCATCTTCTGTGCCATAAAAGAACTAGGGCAAACAAAAGTATCAACCCAGCGTTGCAGTTTTTTCCGATCCCACCATAAGGCTTCTCCATAAGCCAATGCGCTGGCTATCCGGCTTCCTTTCATACATTTCCGACGAAATACTTGAAAACGATCGGTAAAGCAGGCTTCACAAATTTTCCCTTGACAAAGGCAGTTATACGACGGACATAACAATTTATAATCGTGCAGCGTCCAAACAGTACGACAGCCATATTCTTTCGCCAATTTTACGACGACCGGAGAAAGATAAGAATGAATATTGTGAAAATGGACTATGTCAGGACGAAAATCATTCAATATCTTCTTAAACGATTTTTTTATATCTCCTAATCCAAAGATACGGCAAGCCGCTCTTGTTTTATTTTTAAGTCCATCGGAAAATGAAATTTCCGATGCAAAATAGCCCGACATTTCACTGGGCAAATTCTGAGAATAAACCATAGAATACACGGCCACTTCATATCCGAGACGACGTAACAAGGCTTCGAGATTGATCATACAAATACAATCTCCTCCTCTCGGATAGTAAAATTTATTTACCAAAAGGATACGCGGCATTCGCTTCATGGGTCGTGTTCAGGTTATTTAAATATTCGGGACGTAAATTTATTTTTTATCCATACCCATTTATACAATAAAATGGGACAGACTATTCCCGTTCCTACTATAAATAACGTAACGAACACAAATTCTATTATATTTCCGCCCGACAATATATGTGTTAAAATTGACTTTACCACACCCATAAATAGAGTATGAAACAAATATATAGTCATGGACATAGTTCCTATATACTTCAACCATTCTACAAATGAGACAGTTAAACGAGATAATGACTTGGATATGCCCAGAATCATAAAACTACCGGTGATACCGAGGAGGACGGCCAAAGTTTCGATCCAAAATTTATCGGAAATAAATTCATATATGATCGAGAAGCCGATCGTAATTACAATCCAAAGAATAGAATACCGGTATATCGCTTGCTCTATCCATGATTTTCGGGCCACCCACATTCCTGATACAAAGAAAATCGAATTCAAACAAAACTGTTCAATACAAAAATATTCGGGAGCCGTATCCCAAAAAGCGAGCCCCAGCGAAAGAAGAGACAATAGTACCAAGCGATTCCCTGCCTTGAAAACCGGGGCGATACAAAATATTAAAAACAAAACATAAACGAACCATAAAAAATACCCGGCTTCCGGCAAATAGAACACTCGATATAAAGCGCTTATCGAAACCGGGTGATCGACTTGCATAAACCCATCGACCAGTATTTTAATCCCTATAATCGCCCAAGAGAGAATAAAATAGGGAAACATCAATCGCTCGAACTTCGAGTGTACAAACCGCCAATAACCTATCTTTTTTATAGAACGCTCATAAAAAAAACCAGCGATCATAAAAAAAAGAGGCATGTGGAAATGATAGACAAAACTTACAAATCCGATATACCACGAAGGAGCGGTATCTGGGATATAATGCCCGATAACGACCAATACAATCCCTATTCCCTTTGCTATATCGAACGTTATATCCCGAATCTTTCCCATCAGCTATTATATTTCGAAGCCTTCTCAAACGAATCTATAATTCGTCGAGCGACCGCATCGACAGTAATTAAAGAAGCATATTCCCTGCAATTTTCCACATACTCGTCATTTCGCTCTATCATTCGAGCTATATCGTCCTCGTTCCAGTCATTTTTAGCGATTCCTAACTTTCGCTTCTCTACTATCTCACTATCAAACGGCACACGATTCGTAACTACCGGCGTTGTCATCGCCACAGATTCCATAATCGCCAGCATATTCAACTCTCGCAGAGAATCGAACAAAGAAGCCTTCGAATCCCGATAATACCGAAACAATTCTTTATGAGGCAGTTTCCCCAATAGGACGATTTGCCGCTCTCGCCCCATTTCTTTTATTTGTCGGTCATACTCTTCTCTCAACACGCCATCGCCGGCTATATACAATATGTAATCTCTGTATCGAGGATATTTTGAAAGAAAAGCATCGAACTTACGAATAACAGATATGACATTCTTTTCCCAAAATAAACGTCCGACAGTCAAAAACTGGCTCTTTTTATTCGACATCTCTTTCTCCAATGTCACTACTACCCCATGTCCTATGGGGTCGCCGACACGAGGCATATATCGCCGAATGAACCTCTGCGAGACATACGACCGAGGTATAATCCAAGCCTTACGCATAAAACAACGAGCTATTATATTATACCAAATGCGAGAAGGCCAAGTTTTCATCTTGCGATTGTGAGCTCCTAATTCCTGCCAAATTACAGTTTTACGAGGGACAATGAGCGAAGCGAACAACGACGGTATAGAAAAAGTCTCACTTGCTAAAACCATATCGACATCACCTTTTCTTTGCTGTAAATACCTCCATACTCCCGGTAAAAAAGGAAGTACACTCGGTTGAAATATTTTTCGTCCAATCGACTTCAAAAAGACGACTTCAAAATCATACGTCTCCTTTCTCTCAGGTGCATAATCGGCTGCCGCTATCAATGAGACAGCATGCCCGGCTCGATGATAAGCCAAACACAAATCATAGATCATCGTCTCTTTTATAGTAGTTACATGTGGTATAACTCCTTTTTCATGAGTAAAAAGAATGGGATTGATAACTATGATTTTCATACGTAAAGTCTATTTATTACCGCAAAGATAGCACAAACGAAAGCAGAAACAAATAAATTTGTCCCTGCCAAGTGTAACCTTTTTTCGCAACATGCCGTAAGTCTTCGTATAAATAAGATTACCAACGAACTCGTTTATTTATGCCAAAATTTTATTCAATTAAACAGGGCTTTTATCTTCATTTGTAATTCCTGCCGAATCGATCTCGGTTGAATACAATAGCTAAGAATCACAACCACTGTAATATAAATGATTTGCAATATAATCGAATCTACCCTATAAAATACTATCGCCCCTCCTATCAAGAACAAAATCGGATAAATGATTTCCAGCGATACCTTCACCGGAAAAAATTTCCACGTATCGATTATCCGGAAACCAAGCATAAACAGATAAGAAAGAATGGACGAAAGGACAATTCCCCAAATACCCATAAAACGAATGAAAACATAATTCATGATTAAATTCAATCCCGTTGTAGTAATCACTCCCGGCAGATTTCTCACGGTCTGCTTCGAACATTGATAGCCCAAATCGTAAAACGATGCCAATGCAAAACAAATTACCGAGATAAACATCGGATATAAATATTGCAAACTCTCTAAATAACGAGAATCCACCAGCCATGAATAATTGATTTTCAGCACGAAAACAAAAATCAGCGCTAAAACGGACAATATGAGAATATATGTATTGAATATTCTGGAAAAGAACTTCGACCGGTCTGCCGCCCCGTACTGTTTAATAGCAGTCTCTTGCCATGCTTGATATACGATCACCGAAAATGTCTCTAATATAGTAGAGAATTTCATGGCTACCGCAAATATACCATTGGCCTCCAAACCTAAGAAATGTTCTATAAACAATCGACTGGAACTTCCCAAAAGCCACCAGCAAACAGCATTCGGCAACAAAGGCAAAGAATATTTCAACAGAGCTCTATTCAGAGACTTATCTCTAAAACTAACGATAAAATAGCGTTTAAATACTCGTGCCCGAAATTCTATAATAACCATTGTCACCAAACGGGACAATATATTGGAACAAAATATGCCCGCAATTCCCATTCGTAGCCAAGCAACAAAAATCAAACTGTACAATCCTATCTGAAAGGCGGTCAATATACCGGCCAAGACAAAAGATTTATTTTGTCCCAAGCCTCTTACGATTTGGACTTCTACCTCATACAACGAAAGCGTGATTACAAATGCGACAATCCAACCCCAATCCCGTATATCGTAAAAGAAAGAAAAAACAATCCCCACCAACAATACCACCAAAGAGGATTGGGCCATCAATTTATAGGAAAACGAAACGACTCCTTTACGAGTATATTCGTCTTCATTATCGAGCAAAAAACGAAAAGTACCGTCTCGCAATTGAAACGTTATAAACCCCATTGCCAAAAACGTAAGAGTCAGGACAATATCATAATATCCAAAATCATCGGGGGATATATAATATGTATATAGAGGAACCAAAAGAAATGTGATCAATTTGGACCCGAGGTTTCCTATGGCATAAATAAAAATATCGTTTATAAATTTCGTACTTCTATTCATTTCTTCACCATCGCTTCTTTTGATACCCTTGTTTCTTTCTCTCTTATCACAGAAATATCTCTTACGACAAAGCCCAACAGAATCATTACAATAATACCGGAACCTTGCAAGAAAGCACTACCTGCAACCGACTCAATGAATATAAACAAAATGATCATCAAGCCTATTTTATGGAGGTGCACCGCATAAGGAGAACCTGTAATAATTTTCAGTTTTTTATATACCCATATCCAAAAATAAAAGAACAATACAATCCCTACCATTCCAAATTGTACCAACTCAGGGAAATAGGTATCGGATACAAACGGACAATCGCCTTCCAACAGTCCCCAAACCTCATCTAAATTGTATTCTTTATACAAAAGCGAATAGCCTATTATTCCCGAAGAATAGGTGGCATACGATGCCAATCCAGAACCCAGAAAGAAATGGTCCATCAAAGCCTGAGGAGCCCTGATATATAGTGCAGCCCGAGCAAAGGACTCGTCCATATTCTCCTCCCCGGAAAACAAACCGGAAGAAATCCCAAGCTACATATAAGACACCACAGAAAACCAAAGCCATCATTACCCACTGCTTTAACTTTACTTTCGACAATTGTCCCGGTTTGTACCACAAAAAGAGATACAGAGCGGCCACATAAAATCCATAAAATTTGGAGCGTGTGCTAAAAAACCCCACAGACAAGATAAACAGCATGATAATCTTGTCCTTACGGCTCATATCCTGGCAAGAGCAATAATAATATATCAAAAATAAAACCG
>OCQC01001049.1_pt1 | contig 21959 bp, 16 predicted proteins | sample 1538401 | NCBI WGS metagenome assembly OCQC01 (sample SAMN04571689, study PRJEB22368) | human gut metagenome | biome: human gut; material: stool | host: Homo sapiens | place: Luxembourg | collected 2012-08-03 | reverse complement strand
GCGAAGCAAAGAACTGCGACGCACTGGAAGCCATGAAAGAAATGATCAACCCCGACTCGTTGAATATATTAACCAACTGCTATGTAGAGAAATATCTGGCCGATGCCAAGCCGCTGGATTACTTGCAGTTCCAGCGCATCGGTTATTTCAATGTAGACAAAGACTCTACACCGGAACATCTGGTGTTCAACCGCACCGTATCTTTAAAAGATACCTGGAGCAAAATCAATAAATAAAAACAAGCTTATGAACTACAACATGTCTTCTTACTTTGAAGACCCGGAATTTAAAGAAGCATTGGCAAAATACGAGGGTATGGTGGAGAACCATACCCCCGCTTATTTTGAAGCTGATGAACTGATCGATATCGCCGAATACTACACTTTAAAAGGAAGACATAAAGATGCAGACAAGGCCATAGACCTCACTCTCCAATTACATCCCGAAAACACAGACGCCCTGGTTTTCCGGATACGCTCCCTGATGCTGCAAAACAAAAAGGAAGAAGCCAAAGTGGTAGCGCAACTCATCGCCAACAGCACCGACCGTGAATGCAGGTTCCTGCAAGCTGACATGCTGATGGAGGAGGACCGCATAGAAGAGGCCGAGGAGATATTCAAACAACTGGTCATGGACGAGGAGTACGAAGTGGACACGCTGCTGGATATCATCCAGGACTATATCAACGCCAATCAGGAAGAATATGCCGGACAATGGGTAGACTGCCTGTTTGCTCATTCCGACATGCAAACCCTGCCCAAAACCAACCAACGCCTCCGCGATGTGCTGTGCGATTATTACAGCACGTTCAACAAGCCCGACTTGGCCATCCCCTACCTGAACATGACCCTGAACGAGTATCCCTATTCCATCGAGCATTGGAACGAACTGGGGAAATGCCATCTGCAACAATGCCAATACGAAGAGGCGAACGAAGCCTTGGATTTCGCATTAGCCATTGATGATGAAAATACAGATTCATTGACTTTGAAAGCATTTGGTTACCACCAGGCAGGCAATTTAAAGGAATCCTGCGACTACTATCTCCGTCTGGCCAATGTGAGCAAGAACAAGACGAAAGCCTATCTGGCACTGGCACAAATCTATCTGGAGATGCGGGATCATGCTTCGGCCATCAGCTATATAGAAAAGCTGATAAACCGGAAATCGGGCCTGACCGACTACGAATTGGCCGAGTTATATTCTGACACGGCGCTCTGTCATGCCTATCTGGGGCATACCGAAAACGGATACAAATATATCAACCAAGCATTGGAGCTGAACGAACATGATGCCGAAATACGTATCGCAGCCGGACGCTTCTTTACAATAGAAGCTCAAAAAAGCGATATCAGCGAAGAGGAACAAGAAAACAACCTCCGCAATGCGGAACATCAATTCACACGTGCATTGGAGTTTACTCCGAAGGAGGAACGGTTTGATGTGCTGTTCAAAATCGGCTCTCTATATTTTGACGAACATAATTTTGAATATGCCAACCAGTACTTCGAACTAATAAACAAAGAATTTCCGGAGGATGCCGATGCCACTTACTTTTTTCTGGCTTACGGTTATTACCACCAGCAGGAATCCGCTTCGTTCATGCACTATCTGGCTAAAATCAGAAAAGAAATTCCGGATATGTACGCCACCATGGGAACCGGCGATACCATACTGATGACCGACACCTACTTCAATGAAGCGCTGCGTGCCATTAAAGAAGATGTCAGCACAGGCAAGATTAACTTAAACAAATATTTATAATAATTTTATGGAATCAGTTGCATTTATCCAGTGGTGTCTGGACCACTTGAATTATTGGACAATAACGTTATTAATGGCCATCGAAAGCTCTTTTATCCCTTTCCCCTCGGAAGTGGTAGTGCCGCCCGCCGCCTATAAGGCTGCCGGAGGAAACAGTGACCTGAATGTATTTCTGGTAGTTATATTTGCGACCATCGGAGCCAATATAGGAGCCATCATCAATTATTATATAGCCTATTTCGTAGGCCGTCCGCTGGTTTATAAATTTGCGAACAGCCGCTTCGGGCACATGTGCCTGATTGATGAAGCCAAGGTTCAGAACGCGGAACACTACTTTGACAAGCATGGGGCACTCTCCACCTTTATCGGACGTCTTATTCCTGCCGTCCGCCAGCTTATCTCCATTCCTGCCGGTCTGGCCAAGATGAAATTATCCACTTTCCTGCTGTACACAACGCTGGGAGCAGGTATCTGGAATGCCATCCTGGCAGCCATCGGTTACTATCTGCAATCAGTGGTTCCCGAAGAGCAGTTATTGAGTACCGTCACCGAATACAGCCACGAGTTAGGATATTGCTTTATAGCTATCGGCGTTTTAATAGTAGGTTTCCTGATTTATAAAGGAAGAAAATAAAAAAGAATGAACTTTTTTCCATTTAAATTTGTTATCATTACAGTATCGAACTAAAATATAATAAAATTATGGCAAAAACAGCATTTAAAGGAACACCGGTAACACTAGCCGGAGAATTTGTGAAAGCAGGAACCTCAGCTCCGGAATTTACATTGGTAAAAGGAGATTTGAGCAATTATACATTAAAAGACGGGAAGGGCAAATATCTGATTCTGAACATTTTCCCCAGTATGGATACCGGCGTGTGCGCTACTTCCGTACGCAAGTTCAACCAGCTGGCTGCAAACCAGCCCAATACGGTGGTGTTGGCAATCTCTAAAGACCTGCCATTCGCCCAGGGACGCTTCTGCACTACTGAAGGCATCACCAACGTTATTCCTTTGTCTGATTATCGCTATACTTCCGATTTCGCTGAAAAATATGGTGTATTGATGACTGATGGTCCTTTGGCAGGATTATTGGCACGCTCGGTTGTAGTGATTGACCCGGAAGGAAAAGTGGTTTATACCGAACTTGTTCCCGAAATAACCCAGGAACCGAATTATGAGGCCGCACTGAAAGCGGTAAAATAAAAAGTGCTTCCCGAAAGAATAAAGAAAACGGCAGAAGATTTTTACAATCTATCCACATAGTTTTTAGGGCAGTTTCCGGCATAGCTTCTTGAAAGTTATGCCGGAAATTTTTATATGTCATGCTTGAAAGATCTATAATCTTGCATGTGAAAGATTTATAATCTTATGCCCGCAAGATCTATAATCTTACATCTTCATCCTTTAGACAAGTACCATTGGTACATTCTGTGTACCCCTTCTTCTATATCAATCTTATGCTGCCAGCCCAGCCGGTGCAATTTGCTTACATCCGTCAGCTTACGCATAGTGCCGTCCGGTTTCGTAGCGTCAAAAGTCAGTTCGCCCTGATAACCCACTTCCTTGACAATCTTGTCCGCCAGTTGGGCAATGGTGATTTCTTTCCCCGTACCGATATTGATATGACAGTTGCGGATATCCTTGGAGCCGGCAGCATAGGTATCCTTAAAATCCACATGCTCCATGATATAGACACTGGCATCAGCCATCTCCTCACTCCATAAGAACTCACGCAACGGCTTGCCTGTTCCCCACAAAGTTACTTCCTGCCCGGTTATACCATACTTTTTCAGAATGGAGAGAATCTCCTCATCCGTATGCGAACCGTCTATCCCCTCTACGGGACGAAGATTCATATCTTTACGCACCGCGTCCCAGTTCCCTTCATTCAGGCATTTTCCCAAATGAATCTTACGAATCATGGCAGGCAGCACATGGCTGTTCTCCAAATGGAAATTATCATTGGGACCGTAAAGGTTCGTAGGCATCACGGCTATGTAATTGGTTCCATATTGCAAGTTAAAGCTTTCGCACATCTTCAACCCGGCAATCTTCGCAATAGCATACGGTTCGTTGGTATATTCCAAGGGAGAAGTCAGTAACACATCTTCCTTCATGGGTTGTACGGCATCACGAGGATAAATGCAAGTGCTTCCCAAAAACAAGAGTTTCTTTACATCATGGCGGAAACTCTCCCCTATCACATTCTGCTGAATCTGCAAGTTCTGATAAATAAAATCGGCACGGTAAAGACTGTTCGCCATGATGCCGCCCACATGTGCCGCTGCCAGAATGACATACTGGGGCTGCTCTTCATCAAAAAACTTCTTCACAGCCTGCCCGTCCAGCAAATCCAGTTCTTTGTGAGAACGGCCTACCAGATTGGTATATCCCTTTTGCTGCAAATTATTCCATATAGCAGACCCCACCAGTCCGTGGTGGCCTGCTACATATATCTTGGCTGTTTTTTCCATTATTCTGCTATTTGAGCCTTTAAATACAGTTTCTTCACGAACTTCATATCATGCTTCACCATGATTTTCACCAGTTCGGGGAAAGAAGTCTTACGGGGATTCCAGCCCAGCAACGTTTTGGCTTTAGTGGGATCACCCAACAACTGCTCCACTTCGGCGGGACGGAAATACTTAGGATCGACGGCAACCAGTTCCTTGCCCGTCGCCACATCGATACCTCTTTCATCCACCCCTTTGCCTTCCCAGCGCAATTCAATGCCCACTTCCTTGAAGGCCAAGGTACAGAACTCGCGCACCGTATGGTATTCGCCGGTCGCAATGACAAAATCTTCGGGAGTATCGTGCTGAAGAATCATCCACATACACTCCACATAATCCTTGGCATAGCCCCAGTCGCGCAAAGAATCCAGATTTCCCAGATACAGCTTGTCCTGATATCCCTGGGCTATACGTGCGGCAGCCAAAGTAATCTTGCGTGTTACAAAGTTTTCACCACGACGTTCGCTCTCATGGTTGAACAGGATGCCGTTCACGGCAAACATACCGTAACTTTCACGATAGTTCTTGGTAATCCAGAAACCATACTGCTTGGCCACCCCATACGGAGAACGGGGATAGAAGGGAGTCGTTTCCTTCTGAGGCACTTCCTGTACCAGTCCGAACAATTCGGAAGTCGATGCCTGATAAATCTTGGTCTTCTTTTCCAGGCCCAGAATACGGACCGCTTCCAACATACGCAGCGTGCCTACCGCATCCGCTTCCGCTGTGTACTCGGGTACATCGAAACTTACTTTCACATGGCTCTGAGCAGCCAGATTATAGATTTCATCGGGCTGTACAGCCTGAATGATACGTATCAGCGAACTACTGTCGGTCATATCCCCCCAATGCAGATTCACCAGACGGGTCTTTTGCATATCACGAACCCACTCGTCCAGATAAAGATGTTCGATACGACCGGTATTGAATGAAGAAGAACGGCGCAGAATACCGTGAACCTCATATCCCTTTTCAATCAAAAACTCTGCCAGGAATGAACCGTCCTGACCTGTAATACCTGAAATTAAAGCTACTTTTTTCATTTCGTTTATTGTAAATGGCCTTATGCAAGCCCTCTTGGTTATTTCATATCACATAGCTATCTACTGCTATCTGCCTTTCGGCATGGCAAAGGGTGGAATGACCAAACAGAACGGCAGATGACAGACAGCATACACTCCATGTATGCAGAAATAAAATATATACAAGAAAGAATATTTACTCCGCCGAAAATTCTTTGATGCGCTGTTCCTCGCTCAACCGGCAGATCAGCAATGTGTTATTCTTCTCAGCAACGATATATCCGTCCAGTCCCTGTACCACCACCCTCTTTTCCTGTGTAGTGTGAATCACACAGTTACGGGTTTCATACAACTTTATATTCTCACCTATCTGCGTATTATTATGGGCATCTTTCGGCAAATTCTCGTGCAACGATCCCCAAGTACCCAAATCACTCCATCCAAAGCTGGCAGGAAGGACAAAAATCTCATCCGCCTTCTCCATAATGGCATAATCCACCGAAATGTTCTCGCACAAAGGGAAATTCCGGTCAATCATTTCCTGCTCCTTGTCCGTATAATAATAAGGAAGCAAACGCTCGAACACCTTCGAAATGGCAGGCTGATATACGCGCAGGGCGTTCACCACCGTATTTACATTCCACACAAAAATACCGGCATTCCAGAAGAAATTATTTTTTTGAATATAGCGCCGGGCTGTTTCCAGATCGGGTTTCTCTTTAAAAGAATACACCCGGAATACCTCCTTATTGGCGGTAGAAGGTACACTGAGATCAGCTTCAATGTAACCGTAGCCCGTCTCAGGACGGGTAGGTTTCATGCCCAGGGTAAGGATAGCGTCCGAATCGGCCGTAAAATTCATCGCCGAATTAATCACCCGCTGAAACTCCGCGATATTCATCACAATGTGGTCGCTGGGGGTCACCACCATATTGGCCTTAGGATTACGTGCCTTTATTTTCCAACTGACGTATGCTATACAAGGAGCCGTATTGCGACGGCAAGGCTCACGCAGGATATGATCATCAGCAATATCGGGCAACTGCTCCTTTACAGTGTCCGCATACTTCTCTGATGTCACCACCCAAATATTTTCCGGAGGACAGATCCCCTGGAAACGGTCAGCCGTAAGTTGGATCAATGTACGGCCGCAACCCAGTACATCAATAAATTGCTTAGGATAATCAGGAGTACTCATCGGCCAGAAACGGCTTCCAACACCTCCGGCCATTATAACGAGGTGATTATTCTTGATGTTCATATGATTCATTTTTTACGTTGTATGACCGCAAAGATAAGTATTATTTTTTAAAAAAAGTATTGCGTTTTAATTTATATGTCCTATATTTGCATACGACTAACATTTTTTTTGTCATGAAACAACCGACAACTGAAAACTCCGATATAATTAAACTAGTAGCGATATTAGGTGATTTTGCCTTGTTGAACCTTTCTATGATACTTGTGTTTTTTATTCTGAAAGGAATAGATTCACAGGCCATAGCCCATATTTCATTGAAAACCTACCTGCTGACTTCCAACCTGTGCTATATTCCATGCATATCCATCTTTGGGGTCATACTGCACAACCGCATAGTGCGTCCGGAACAGATTGTAGGCCGTCTGTTAGGAACAATCAGCTTGCATGTAGTCATCTTCCTCACGGTGCTGGCCATTATTAAGGTAGATAATTTCTCACGCATCTATCTGCTTGCTTTCTATCTGTCTTTCATACCTTTAGCTATAGGATGGCGACTGACATTGCGGTTCTTTGTGAAAATGTTCCGCCGCAGTGGCAGGAACCTGCACACCACTGTACTGATAGGCGACGGGGACAATATGGTGGAGCTGTACCATACGTTGAACGATTTGACTTACGGATACAGGGTTTTAGGCATTTTCTATGATGAGAAGGACTCTAATTACCCCAAAGGGATTCCCTTTAAAGGTCCTGTAAACCAATTATTTGAATGGTTGTCTCATAACACCGTGCACGAACTGTACTGCGGTCTGCCATCCAGCAGAAAGGATGATATTCTGGCCATCATGAACTATTGCGAGAACAATCTGATCCGCTTCTATAGCGTACCTCATGTACGTAATTACATAAAGCGTCAGCTGCAACTGGAATTATTGGGTGAAGTTCCTGTATTGTCCATCCGTACCGAACCGTTGCAGAACCCGGTAAACAGACTGGCAAAACGGTTATTTGATTTGACATTTTCCTCTCTGTTTTTACTTACAATTTTTCCATTTATGTACCTGATTGTAGGTCTTATTATTAAAATTACCTCACCTGGTCCCATATTCTTCAAACAGGAGAGAAACGGGGAAAACGGGAAAATTTTTAAATGCTATAAGTTCCGTTCCATGAAAGTGAACGCATTGTCCGATTCATTGCAGGCTACCAAGAATGATCCCCGCAAGACCAAGTTCGGCAACTTCCTGCGCAAAAGCAATCTGGACGAACTGCCGCAATTCATTAATGTATTCAAAGGAGAGATGTCCATTGTAGGTCCCAGGCCCCATATGCTGAAACATACAGAGGAATATTCCCAACTGATTAACAAATACATGATGCGCCACCTTGTCAAACCCGGAATTACCGGATGGGCGCAAGTCACCGGCTACCGGGGAGAAACCAAAGAACTTTCCCAAATGGAAGGCAGGGTAAGAAGAGACTTGTGGTATATTGAGAACTGGACTTTCCTGCTCGACATCCGCATCATGATAAAAACAGTAACCAACATGTTCCGGGGCGAGAAAAACGCCTATTAATCCAAATCGTAGGGACATATAAAAAATAAAAAGATATGAAAGGTATTGTACTAGCCGGAGGTTCGGGCACGCGCCTCTATCCTATTACCAAAGGAGTATCCAAACAGTTGCTCCCTGTCTTCGACAAACCCATGATTTATTATCCTATATCGGTACTTATGCTGGCCGGCATACGGGAAATACTCATTATCTCCACCCCATACGACTTACCGAGCTTCAAAAGACTGTTAGGAGACGGAAGCGATTTCGGAGTACGCTTTGAATATGCGGAACAGCCTTCGCCCGACGGACTGGCTCAGGCTTTCATCATCGGCGAGAAATTCATCGGAAATGATTCCGTCTGCCTTGTACTGGGTGATAACATATTTCACGGCAACGGTCTGTCCGCCATGTTGAGAGAATCCGTACGTGCTGCCGAAGAGGACAAGAAAGCAACGGTATTCGGCTATTGGGTCAGTGACCCCGAAAGATATGGCGTAGCGGAATTCGACAAGGAAGGCAACTGCCTCTCTATTGAAGAAAAACCTGCCCAACCTAAGTCCAACTATGCCGTGGTGGGACTCTATTTCTATCCCAACAAGGTGGTGGAAGTAGCCAAGAATATCAAGCCTTCGGCACGGGGAGAACTGGAAATCACCACCGTAAACCAGCAATTTCTTCAGGACAAGGAATTGAAAGTACAGACATTGGGCAGAGGTTTCGCATGGCTGGATACCGGTACTCACGACTCGCTGGCCGAGGCAAGTACCTACATCGAAGTCATTGAAAAGCGCCAGGGGCTGAAAGTGGCGTGCCTTGAGGGCATAGCTTTGAGAAAAGGCTGGATTACCCCGGAAAAGATGCAGGAACTGGCCCAGCCGATGCTTAAAAACCAATACGGACAATATTTACTGAAAGTTATAAAAGAACTGGGATTAGAATAATGGAAGTTATAAAAACAGCAATAGACGGGGTTTTCATTTTGGAACCCCGTATTTTTAATGATGCAAGAGGGTATTTCTTTGAAAGCTTCTCGGGACGTGAATTTGAAGAAAAAGTATGCAGGACTACATTTGTACAGGATAATGAGAGTTTCTCCACTTATGGTGTATTACGTGGCCTGCATTTCCAGAAACCTCCTTTCACACAAAGCAAACTGGTGCGTGTAATCAAGGGAGCAGTACTGGATGTGGCTGTAGATATCCGGAAAGGTTCTCCCACTTTTGGAAAGCATGTAGCTGTAGAATTGACTGGAGAGAATCACCGGCAGTTTTTTATCCCCCGCGGATTCGCACACGGCTTTGCGGTACTAAGTGACGAAGTGTTGTTCCAATACAAATGTGACCATTATTATGCTCCGCAAAGCGAAGGAGGAATCGCATGGGACGACCCCGATCTAGGCATAGACTGGCGACTTCCGGCCGACAAGGTTATTTTGTCCGACAAGGACAAGAAACATCCGAGATTGAAAGACTATCAAACGGATTTCGACTTTAATCAAAGTTTATATTAAAGGCTGTTTTGATTCTGCGTTTGTCCGGTTTTCACCAGTGAAATTAAAGAAGCCGAAAACTGCACACCGGACTATCGTAACGTTCAGGACAACATTTCCGAAGATTGAACCTATAAAAACAGGGTGCACCTCCTACGAAAGAGATGCACCCTGTTTTTATAGGTCAATATCTTTATATCACTTCTTCTCCATCCCCTCCTGAGGAGCATTAAGTCCTGCCTTCAGATTTTCAAAGAACTCACGTCCGAACAAGATCCATGCGGAAGCACCCGCCACTGCCAGGAAAATAAATCCGACAAGAATCACCTTCTTGCTGGTTCCCGAAGGCAGCAACGGCACACTGGCAGGTTCCACAACGGCAAATACAGGTTTGGCCTCCTGTACTTTAGCCCGTGCCACCTGCAATTGGGTAGCCACCTGGCTATACACCTGATATGCCAGATTCATATCATTCTGCAATCGTTCTCTCTCCGTCAAAGCACTTTGAAGAACAACCCCCTTGTTAGCATCCATGTAATTGGCATAATTCTGCTGGGCTACATAATACTCCTGCTGGCGTTCCTTATACAATTGTTCCAGATAAGCACAATCCTGCTGGGCTTTGGAGACCCTGTACGCTGTGATATACTCCTGAAGCTTCACCACTACCGTGTCTGTAATGGCGGCCGTAACCATCGGGTCCTGCAAAGTCACCGTCACTGTGGTGATGCCGGTTTTCTTATCCACATCAGCAGTAATCGCCTTACGCATGGCTTCCACTTTCTTCGCCTGATCTTCTGTCAGGTGGAAAGGATCCAGCCTGTTCCCTTCTTCCTCTTCCTTATCGGAGAAGAGAGATTTCACCCCGCCTATAGCCGCTCCGGGCAATCCCATAACAGCACCCCACCACGGAGCTTTCTGCTCATCGAGATAAGCTACAAAAGTAGTATCCACCTCACCGTCCAACGTAGTGACATGTGCATTAAACAGTTCCAGAATGAAAGGAGTAGACGCTACTATATCCGGGAAAAGAGATACGTTCAACGCATCCGCCTCACTGCCCAGACTCATGCCTCCGATCCCCAGCATGGCAGCCATTCCCGACAAACTCCCCCCTCCGCTTTTACCGGATTCGGGAGACAATGTCACTTCCACCGTATATTGCTTAGGAATACTCAGAGCGATAATCACCCCTACAATAGCACCTATTCCGGCAACCTTCAGCAGCATCTTTCGGGCAGCCCACAACTTACGGACATACTCCATCAAATCAATTTCCAACTCCTCGTCTTCCCGTGGCCTTTCCTTATTATTCGTATAATTCTTATCTTCCGCCATACTGTTTCTATTTTAAGATATTAGCAATAGATGCAATCATAGTAGCCAATGACGCACTGGTGGTTGCTATGGACAAGGTGTTCTGCAAAGACCAGTTGCTCTTTTCCTTCACCGGAACAATCACCTCACATCCCGGCTGGATCAGCTCACGGCTACCTTTCTTCGCTCTCTTCACCTGACCGTTCATATATACAATATACGCCTTGCTCTTCTTCGCACGGAAACCGTAACCTCCGGCCTGCTCGATATAATATTTCAACGTCTTGCCATCTTCAAATGAAACGGTATTGGGATACATCACAGCCCCACTGATACGTACCGTATTGTTGTATTCAGGAATTTCAATCACATCCCCCTCACGCAATACGATATCCGCACTGGAGCCGGGTTTAAGCATCGCTTTTTCCAAATCGATACCCACATAATAGATATCTCCCAAATCCAGCCGGTTGACATCAATGGAGTCCTTTCCAGTCTTGGCCATGTCCAGAACCGTTTCCATACGTTTGCGTTCATCGGCATTGATACGACGGCTTAAACGGGCCCCTTTGATATAAGCAAACGGAGTCACTCCACCTGCCTTCTTGATCAAATCGGAAAGACGTTCGCTCTTCTCTGTCAGCGCATAATCACCTTCATACAAAACCTCACCGGTCACCTGCACATTCACCTGTTTCTGATAAGCAGGGCTCTTACGCACATATACCTGATCGTATGGCTGCAACACAAAGCCCGGTTCTCCGTCTATCACAAAACCGTCTTTCAGAGAAAACGAGTACATTTGCCCTATGGTGGAAACCGCTTCCGTACCTTTGCTATCCTTGATACGGCGGGAAACATCCACACGGACGGTAGAAGCCGACTCCATCAATCCGCCAGCCTGGATTATAATATCCTCCAAAGTAGTATTGTCGGCAAAAGCGAACTCACCCGGACGGGCAACCTCACCATACACCATGATGCTTCCCACATCCTCCAAGTCATGAATACTGGGAATATAAAGCACATCATTACGCTGCAAAGGTACATCGGGTGCAGTACCGTCCATGATGCCTTTTATATCTACTTGAATAACCTCTTTCTTCAGATTCTCGCGCTCGCGATGCAACACCGCACGTCCTGTAAAGGCATCACCCATAAGGCCTTCAGCCTTTTCCACCAGTTGGCGGACTGTATTCAAGGTTCCTCCGAACTGATAAATGCCCGGACGATAGACAGCCCCCTTGATTTCAAGCTTGTTCTCAAAACGGTCCAGAATAGCTTCAGCAGTCAGCGCATCACCATCTTTTACCTGGAATACGGAATAATCAATATCATCAATCGTATAAATCTGATACTCCTTTCCGTTTTGACGAATCATGCGGAGAGAACGGGTATAGGCATCCCCCGAAAATCCACCGGCATACTTCAACAACGTGGCAACACTTTCGTTGTTTTTCATCTCGTATTTCATGGGGCGTTTCACATTACCCTCTATGCTAACCAACGCCTCGTATGGAGGAACGATGATCACATCGCCTTCCTGCAAGCGGATATCATCATTGATTTTACCTTTCATAATAAAATCGTACACATCTACGGTAGCGATCTTCTGTCCTCCGCGCACTACTTGTATATTACGCAAACTACCGATATCGCTCACACCACCGGCACGGTACAGTGCATGAAACACGGTAGAGAAAGAAGACAATGCATAAGTTCCCGGTTGGAACACTTCCCCCATCACGTTCACCTGGATCGTCCGGCTGTTTCCCAAAGTAACCTTGATTTGTGAGGACGGGTTCTGTTCATTATCAAGCCCTGCATAAATCTTATTCAGTTCTTTACGCAAATATTGGTTGGCTTCGGCAATAGTCATACCGTTCAGATAAATTAATCCCAAATCGGGGATCGTGATAGATCCGTCCGGAGATACATTATCGCGGATGGTGGCCTGGTTTGTACCCCAGATGTCAATGATTACCTCATCACCCGGCCCCAGACGGTAATTAGGAGGAGTAGCCAGATTCACACTCGGCTCGAATGTAAGGTTTCTGGTTTCAAAAATGTCCCGTCCATACACCTTATCCTTCTGCATATCTTCCATATCGCCCATGCCCATCCCCTCGTAATAACGATTGGCAGAAACACTGTCCAACGAGTTCTTCCCTACCACTCTGTCCGCAGCTGAACGTTGGTCGAAAGTAAAATTCTCTGTTACGTAGATATCTTCCTGAGTCTTTGTCTTTTCACGCAAACGGTTCCGATTTTGCATCGTTGCATTTGCATCTTTATCAGCAGACCCATTTTGCTGTTCATAAAGTTTCTTTACACGCTTAGCCTGTTCTTGTGTCACTCCTCTACGGGCTAACTCTGTAGCAATCTGACGTTGGTCTTTTCCTTGTTGCATGCCCGTCTTCACATATTCCAACACCTGTTGGTCACTCATAGATTGCTGTGCAAGCACAGAACCCGAGAGGGCAAAAACTAAGACCAGTACGGATAATAGTTTTTTTATCATATAAATTCAATAAACTTAGTAATTTAGCAGCCGCAAAGGTAGATATTATTTTCGATATAGGCGAGTATTATTTCATAAATATCCCTCTAACAAATATAAAAACGGCTGCCACCTGACGGTGTACAGCCGTTTATTCTTTAATAATCCGTTAGCAGAATTCATTCAGACTTCATTGCACAGCCCTCCTTCTTAAAAAAGGTCTGCAAGGGTAAAACTTGTGCAATACCATTCCGGCCGGATCAACAATACATATTTACGATGGCTTCGTACAATTCTTGCTTACCGCTTACTTGCTTGGGCTCACCATTCTGCTTAGCATAAGCCACTACGTCTTCCAATGTCAGCTTGCCTTCTTCAAATTCTTTGCCTTTGCCACTGTCGAATGAAGCATAGCGGTCTGACAACATCTTGCAGTAAGGAGATTCATTAAGCAAAGCAGCAGCACTTTCCAATGCACGCGCCATAGCGTCCATACCTGCAATATGGGCGATAAAGATATCTTCCAGATCAGTAGAGTTACGACGTGTCTTGGCATCAAAGTTGGTACCGCCATTACCCAAACCGCCGTTGCGGATAATCTGCATCATGGCCTGGGTCAGTTCGTAATTGTCGATAGGGAACTGGTCTGTATCCCATCCGTTCTGATAATCGCCACGGTTAGCGTCAATAGATCCCAACATTCCGTTATCTACCGCAACAGCCAGTTCATGTTCAAATGTATGACCAGCCAACGTAGCATGATTCACTTCAATGTTCACCTTGAAATCCTTGTCCAGTCCGTGAGTTTTCAAGAACCCTACCACAGTTTCGGTATCCACATCATATTGATGCTTAGTCGGCTCCATCGGTTTGGGTTCAATCAGGAAAGTACCTGTAAACCCTTTGCTCCGGGCATAATCGCGGGCGATGGTCAACATCTGAGCCAGATGTTCTTTCTCACGCTTCTGATCTGTATTCAATAAAGACATATACCCTTCACGTCCACCCCAGAACACGTAATTGGAGCCACCCAGTTCGATGGTAGCGTCAATAGCGTTCTTTATCTGGACAGCAGCGCGGGCAACCACATCAAATTCGGGGTTTGTAGCAGCCCCGTTCATATAGCGTGCATGACCAAAAACATTTGCCGTACCCCATAACAATTTGATTCCGGTTTCAGCCTGTTTCTGTTTGGCATAAGCAACTATCTCTTTCAGATTCGCTTCATATTCCTCGATTGTATCGGCTTCCTCACACAAGTCCACATCATGGAAACAATAATATTCGATTCCCATTTTCTGCATGAATTCAAAGCCGGCATCCATCTTATTCTTGGCAGCCTGCACCTTATCGGCATCACCGTTCCAAGGGAATTTCTTTGTTCCGCCGCCAAACTGGTCACCGCCCTCGGCACACAACGTATGCCACCATGCCATAGCAAACTTCAACCAGTCTTTCATCTTCTTTCCGTTAATTACCTTTTCAGCATCATAATAACGGAACGCCATCGGGTTCTTACTTTCCTTACCTTCAAATTTAATCTTTCCTATACCGGGAAAATACTCTTTTGTAGCCATAATTCTTTACTTATTTTAATAACTTGTTCTAATTTATCTACTATCTTTTTTCAACACGCAAGCGGATAGCCATTTCTTTATCCGAAGGTCCTTAAAAGGCAGCCATCGCTCTCTCCAGATTGGATTTCCAGCGGGCATACGCATCATCGTAAGCAGTACGCTGTGCCACATCAGGCTCTATCACCTCCAGTTTTTCCAATGTGGCAAATGCCTCGTTGTTATCTTTATAAACACCCGCGCCTATGCCGGCCCCCTTGGCGGCGCCCACCGATCCATCCGTGTCATACAGTTCGATTACAGCCCCTGTCACTCCCGCCAATGTTTCGCGGAAGATAGGACTGAGAAACATATTGGCATGTCCGGCATGAATCTTCTGTACAGGGATACCCATCTGCTCCATGATATCAATGCCGTATTTAAACGAGAACACGATCCCTTCCTGTGCGGCACGAACAATATGCTGCTTTCCATGCAGGTTAAAATTAACTCCACATATAGAGCATCCTGTCTCTTTATTTTCCAACATACGCTCCGCCCCGTTGCCAAAAGGAAGAATACTTACTCCGGCACTGCCGACAGGAGCCTGTGCCGCCAGCCTGTTCATATCACTGTAAGAAATACCTTCGGGAGCCACATTACGTTTCACCCACGAATTCAATATACCGGTACCATTGATGCACAACAACACTCCCAGACGGGTCTGCTCGGCAGTATGATTTACATGGGCAAAAGTATTCACCCGGGATTTCGGATCATAATTCACCTCACCGTTCACGCCATATACCACTCCCGATGTTCCTGCCGTAGAAGCAATCTCTCCCGGATTGAACACATTGAGCGACAATGCATTATTAGGCTGGTCTCCGGCACGATAGGTTACAGGAATTCCCTCTTTCAGGCCCAATTCTTTGGCAGCCCATGCATTTACACGCCCCTGCTCGCCAAAAGTCGGTTTGATATCAGCTATCAGCGAACGGTCGAATCCATAATAATCCATCAGGAAGCCCGCGACATCATTTGCCTGAAAATCCCAGAACATCCCTTCGGACAAACCGGACACCGTGGTACAAATATCCCCCGTCAGTTTCATAGCGATATAATCGCCGGGCAGCATTATTTTATAAATACGTTCGTACACAGCAGGCTCATTCTCCTTAATCCATGCCAGTTTGGAAGCGGTAAAATTCCCCGGAGAGTTCAGCAGATGAGAAAGACATTGCGTTTCCCCCAATGCCTCAAACGCTTTCTGCCCGTATGGAACCGCCCGTGAGTCACACCATATAATAGCCGGACGTAATACATTTTGCCCTTTATCCACACAAACCAGTCCGTGCATCTGATAAGAGATACCGATAGCGGCAATTCCATCCGGACCGATCCCACTCCCGGCCATGACAGCCTGAGTTGACAATTTCAGATTTTCCCACCAATTTTGCGGATCCTGCTCAGCCCATCCGGGGCGGGCAGCCATAATAGCAGCCTCTGTTTTAGGAAAGAATGCAGAAGAAACACACTTTCCGGTCTCTGCATTTACCAAACTCGCCTTTACCGACGAACTGCCAATATCATAACCTAATAGGTACATTTAAATTGAAAATTAAGAATTTAAAAATAATAGTCTCTGTCCCGATGCATCAGCATTATCCTTCCAAGGAAAGGCCGGTGAAGAATCCCAAAGCATATACCGATTCCCCGAAACGACCAGGCGGAGTATTCTCACAGCAATCACAACAAGGCTAAAGTTATCTGTCTGTTATCACTTCGTTCCCGACTTATTATATATTGAACGGTCGAACTTATAGAAGCGTGCCGCCCTGTGGCATACACCTACCTGTTTTTCTTCCAAAGGTACTACATATGGCATCAACGCTATCTTCTTATGGAAGTTCCTTACGTCAAACACCTTATCATAAATCAACTGATAGACAGTCCGCAACTGGGCCGCCGTAAACTTCCGGGGAAGCAAGTCGAACATTGCGGAAGGAGCATATTCCACATAATGGCGTATATGCACCAATGCATCCTGCAAAATCTGGAAATGGTCGAACGCCAGGCTTTTCACCTCCGTCACAGGTGTCCAGCAAGCATCGTATTTATCAGATAGCTGTTCGAACCGTCTGTCAATCTTCACCAGTGTCAGGTAAGCGATAGTCACAATGCGGTCTATTTTCTTCTCGTCCAAACGATGAAAACGTTCCAGCCACAACACATCCTTAGGGTTACGGGTACGGTTTTTCGATCCATACGCCTTAAACTGTGTCAGCTTCACATTCTTCAGTCCCGTCAGCTCATTCAACACTCGTTTGGCCGCCTCATCCAGATCCTCATCGTCATAGATAAGGCTACCCGGCAATTTCATGTTATTATATCCGTCTTCGGACTGTTTCCCCACCTGCCTTACCAACAGGACACGGAACTGCTCTCCATCAAACCCAATCAGCACACAGTCCACAGATACATGTAAATTAATCGTCTGGTTTATTTCCGACATAGTAATATGGCTTTTATCATTTCCGGCAGCAAAGATAAATACTATTTTTCGAATTACACAAAACAATATATTTATTTTTATTATGTTCCAAAACACTATTTTTCAATATAATAAATATCATCCATCATACAATATCACATCTTAATCTTATCATATACACTACAATATATAATGTACAGGAGTTGTCCCGTCTTCTTTTTTCCCTTTTTCCAAAGGACTTTTATTCCATTCAACCCCCTATTTCAGACACTTGGTTAAGGAAAAGCAATCTTTACGCCAAAAAATTAATAGAATAAAGTTGTTTATTCACAATAATTTTCTTTACTTTTGCCCATTAAAATCTAAAGATTACTCTATGAGAAAGAAAATTTTGGTCTTGGACGACAAAATAGCAATTGCAAAAGTCCTTTCAATCTATCTGGCCAGTGATTATGATTGTATTTGGTTACCGAATGGCATCGAAGGAGTAAAATGGCTTCAGGAAGGTAACATACCAGATTTGATTATATCAGATATCCGTATGCCCGAAATGCGTGGAGACGAGTTTCTGGAATGGATAAAATCCAATCAGTTATTCAAACACATTCCGGTGGTTATGCTAAGCAGCGAAGACAGTACCACAGAACGCATCCGCCTGTTACAAGAAGGCGCGGAAGACTATATTGTCAAACCTTTCAATCCCATGGAGTTAAAAGTAAGAATTAAGAAAATTATTGAGTAAATCAGCATGACCTTTCTGCTTTATATAGGAAAGAACAAGGATTTTTTGCGCAAATTCAGCAAGCTCGAAAATGTCCAGATGATTTATGCCCAAAACTACCAGGATGCCATTACAATTTGTATCAGACTGAAAGTACGTGAGAACATCATTGTCCTTCACGAACAAGGGGAGATGAACGGAGATATTGAGCAGGTCGGTGCTTTCAGGAAAAAGTTCTATCAGGCATATGTCGTACTCATTACGGACAGGCTGACTCCCGAAGCCAGCAAAGTCTATCTGAACAGCGGAATAAACGATACCGTCAGTTTGCACATCACCACCGCCCGGCTAAGGCAGAAAATAGACATCATCAATAAACGGCAGGAACTGCTATATGCACATAACCGGAAGAAAAAAGACGTGAGGCATTTTATCCTTCCCCAATGGAAGCGCTGCTTCGATATCCTTTTCTCCGGTGCAGCGTTAGTCTTCCTGTCCCCAGTCTTTCTGCTGATTGCCATAGCCATACGTATGGAAAGCAAAGGACCTGTTATTTACAAATCCAAACGGGTAGGAACGAATTATACCATTTTTAATTTCCTGAAATTCCGTTCCATGTATACGGACGCCGATAAAAAGCTGAAAGACCTTGCCGGTCAGAACCAGTACCAGCCGGAAGGCACTCCGGAGATTGCCAAAGATTTCTCGATGGAAGAATTAGGAGGACTGATGTTTGGAGATGACGGTGTTATAGATAATGGCGGAATGCTGGTTTCCGATGACTTCATCATTCCGGAAGAAGAGTTTATTTCCAGACAAAACGCACTGGATGAAAGTCCTTTCATAAAAATAGAAAAAGACCCGCGGGTTACCAAGGTAGGACGCGTTTTACGAAAATACAGCCTGGATGAGTTACCTCAACTGGTCAACATCTTGAAAGGCGACATGTCTGTGGTGGGGAACCGTCCTCTTCCACTCTATGAAGCCGAACGCCTGACAAACGATGAAAGTATCGAACGCTTCATGGCGCCTGCCGGGCTGACCGGCTTGTGGCAGGTGGAAAAACGGGGGGATGCCGGAAAATTATCCGCTAAAGAACGCAAAGAATTAGATTTGAAATACGGTAGAGAATTCTCCTTTTTCCTGGATATGAAAATCCTGTTCAAGACTTTGACAGCTTTTGTCCAAAAAGGAGATGTTTAAATAATTTGTTTTAGGAATAAAAAGGGGATTTATTATATGGGTAAAGTATGTCTTTTTGTCATCTGTATGTATTGTTCTATCCACCATTTAAGCGCACAACAGGAAGAGCAGCAAACACAACCGGTACAACAACCTCTTGTGACACAGGATGATATATTGGGGAATATGAATGTGGATTATGCAAAGATAAAGCTGCCTCCGTTAAGTGTCCTTTATGAGAATGCACGCAGCACTCCAAGCTTACAGATTTTAGAGAAGGAGAAACAGTTACAGAAAAAGCTACTATCGAAAGAGAAAAGGAACTGGCTGGGGTTTATCCATGCCGGTGGAAGTGCTTCTTACGGTATAGCAGACAATGTGGCCAGCAATACGGATGTCAACACCCCACTTATTTACAGGTATGTAGGTACAGAACAAACTTCGTGGAACGTGGGAGGCGGCATCAGTATTCCTTTTGAAAAGCTGTTCGACCTCCGGGGAGGAATCAAGCGCCAGCGAATCCAAGTGGATATTGCCGAGTTAAGAAAACAGGAAGCATACGAAACTCTTAAAATACAAATAGCTCATTTATATGTTCAGATTTTATCTAATATAGAAACATTGCAAAGATCAGCTGAAAATATAGCTTTATATAAAGGTGCATCGGCTGTTGCAGAACAGGAATATAGAAACAGACGTACCTCTATTCATGATGTGGCCAAGACTAAAGAACAGGAATTTGCCGCTAATCAAGACTTTGCCTTACTACGCTCTACTATTAACGACCAGCTGCTGACCCTCGAAATAATCTCCCACACCCCCATCCTGACCATACAAGGAGAAAAGGACGTTCAAGAAACAACGATACAGGAACAGGAAGAAAACAAGAGGCTAAGTAAGAAAAAAGACAAAAAGGAATAAGAAACATGGAATTATTTAAATACATAGTCAAGTTTATCTACCGCATCCGTTGGTGGATGGTTATATTTCCATGTATAGCCGGTATCATAGCATGGTTTCTTACCAGAAATCTGGAAAAAACGTATGATGTGAAAACCACCATCTTTACAGGAATCATCTCCGGATACAACGTAGATGCCACCGATACCCGAAACGCCACCGTGCACATGAGTAATTTAATGAATATCATTACAACGGAACGCACACTGAAAATAGTATCTCTGAAACTGCTTGCCCGCTGTCTGGTCTATGGAGATGCCGAAAGAAATACCAGTTATATTTCAGCCATACATTACCAGCAGCTGGTTTCCGGCATTCCACGAGAGTTACAGGCATTGATAGACAAGCAAAACGAAGAGAAGACCTATCATAATCTGGTAGCTTTTGAACGCCCGTCCGTCAATAATTTCATCTACCAACTACTCAATTATACCCACCCTTATTTCAGCGTACCTCTACTCTCACAACATATAAAAGTAGCCAGGTTGGGAAACAGTGATATGATCGAGATTGCTTATAGTGCCAACGATCCGGGAATAGCTTATAACACACTTGAGATTCTGAATGAAGAGTTTGTCAAACAATACCATGAACTACGCTATGGAGAAACAAACAATGTGATCAAGTTCTTTCAAGAAGAACTGGCCAGATTGGGCAAAATGCTGACTGCCGCCGAGGATTCTTTAATCGAGTACAATATAGAAAACCGCATCATCAACTACGGAGAACAAACCAAACAGGTGGCAAGCATGGACGCCGCTTACCGGATGATGGACAATGATTTGCTTGTCAATTACTCCACCAGTAAGGCGTTGATCAATTTCTATGAATATAAATTAGGTGATGTGGCCAAATTGATCCGTACCAACAATGAGTTTATGGACAAACTCCATCAAATGTCCCAATTGAACACCCAGATCTCAACCATGGAAATCACTCCGGACGAAAAGAACCGGAAAAAGCTGGAAGAACAAAAAAACATGTTAAGTAACGCCGAACAAAACATCAACGATCTCGCCCTGAAACTAAGTGCCGAAGCCGCAAGTACAAACAATGTATCTTATGAGACACTCATCAGCCAGTGGCTTGACCAAATAGTCCTTGCCGAAAAAACTAAAGCCCAAATGGAAGCACGAGATATAATGAGAGAGAATTTAAATGAAGATTTCCTTTATTTCTCCCCCATCGGCGCTACCCTGGGCCGGAAAGAAAGGCATATCGGCTTTGTGGAAAGCAACTATATGTCTACCATGGGAGCCTTGAATGCAGCCATCTTGCGACAAAAGAACCTGGAAATGACCTCGGCTTCATTAAAAATCATGAATCCGCCCCTGTTTCCACTGACCTCCTCCCCCACCAATGCACGCATGATTATACTTGCATCCATACTGGGGACTTTACTTTTCATCATTGGCTATTTTCTGATTATAGAAATACTGGACCGTACCCTCAGAGACAAAATACGTGCAGAACGAATTACCGGAGGAACAGTTATCGGCGCATATCCTAGAGAAAGCAAGTTAAGATACAGACGTTATAATAAAGCCATAAACAAGATGGCCGTCAGGCAACTCAGCACCGCTTTACTGCCTCATCTAAATACACAGGAACAGCGGGTCATCAATCTGTTAAGTACAGAAGAGAAAGACGGAAAGACCCATGTCGCCCGCCTGATAGAGGA
>OCQC01001046.1_pt1 | contig 21990 bp, 22 predicted proteins | sample 1538401 | NCBI WGS metagenome assembly OCQC01 (sample SAMN04571689, study PRJEB22368) | human gut metagenome | biome: human gut; material: stool | host: Homo sapiens | place: Luxembourg | collected 2012-08-03 | reverse complement strand
AATAACTTAGCATAAAGAGTAAAATAATATTTATGCTAAGTTATTTTATAATGTACGCCTGAGTTTTTTGCGCTTACTATAGAAATTTAACTCAACAATTAGGTTATAAATTGTCAAAATGTTTAATCAAAGAAATCCAAGATAAAATTACATCATAATTTTATCTTGGATTTCTTATTTAAAAACTATCTATATAAAATCATTTATGAAATTATATAATAGCATTAAGCATTGTGAATAGTAACTGTAATATATTTAACTGTTTTAGCTTTATCACTGAATGCAACCTTTATATAACGTACTGATGAATCGGCAGCCTGTGCAAAAGCATTAGTAGCGATTGTTATTTTTCCATTAGCATAAGTAACAGATGAATTGGCAGCATAAGATCCAGATGTAGCATTAGCTGCATTAGCTGAAGTAGCAGTAACAGTAACTCCCTTTGCTGCTTTATCACCCTGACCCAAAGTTACAGGAATTTCTAATGCAGTACCTTTCGTAAATGAGGCAGTTGTTTTAACACTAGGAGCAACATCTGTAGCAGCTGTTAATGTCCATTTTACATTAACAGTTCCAACAGTAGTAACATTTTTCCAATCAGCATCTGTATTGGCTGCACCAGTAAGATTGAAATCAACTGTAGGGAACTCAGAGTCTGCTACACTGTCTTTAATAGCATATTCATATTTAGAAGTTCCGCTATTATATTTTACCTGATAATTATCAGTACTAACACCAGATAAACTTGCTTCAAATGTAGCTTTTTTACTATCAGTATCTACAGCGTTTGTAGTATCTCCAGATGTTAATGCAAGGTAAATTGCAGGATCACTTCCACTAAATGTATCAGAAGAAGATAAAGCAACAGAACTATCGATGTTAGTTGCATCAGCTTCAACTGAAACATCAACAGGAGATGTTCCTTTGTTTTTAGCAGTTAAATCATTACTCTTGCTGCCATAGCTTCCATCAGTATGTTTGAAGAGTAAGGTAGCACCTTCTTCAACATCTGCTGAAGCAAAATCAGCTTTTGAAGAACCGCTGTCTTTGGATGCTGAAATCAGCCCCTGTGGATCGAGAGTGAACTTAAATGTGTTTTCATCAGTTGTTGGCAATACAACTGCAAATACATTTTTATCCACATAGCCTTCTAAACTACCAGTACCATTCTGAGTACCTTCTGCCGGAGATGCTGTTTCAACTGTTTCTGCTGCCATTGCACTCATAGGAGCTAACATCATTGCTCCTGTCATTGAGAATACCATAAGTTTCTTTAATGTAATCTTCTCTAAATGACTGCCTACTGTTAATACTGGCGATTCGTATATTTTATCGCCTGTGTCTGTGCGAACAATATCAAAATAAACAGCATTTTTATTGGAAGTTGAATTTTCAACATAAGCATTTGTGGAAGCAGAATCTCCTTTTTCAAACTCCCATGTTGTATTCATAGTAACTTCATATGTACCTGATTCTGTCTTTTGATTTTTTAAATCATCAAGTACATCATCCAAGTTGTCAGGATTTACTACAACATTACGCTGTTCAGAAGCAGTGTCTTTCGACTTACCTCCTTGAGTAAGAATTATCACTCCTACAATTACTATGATAACTGCGGCTATACCGATTATCACAGGTAAGATGCCTTTTTTCTTTGTGTTCGCTTTTTCAGAGGATAACTTCTCTGAAATTCGTTCTTTGTTGTTCGAATTCTCAGACATTATTGATTCCTCCTTGAAACATTATGATTGAAAATAGTCTAAGATCAAACTATCAACCATCTTATTACATATATCGGCTATTTTTTGCAAAGATTAAGAGTTTTTGGATAAAATTGTTAATTTTATGACAAAAGGCTGAATTTGGATTGAGTATGGGTGAATTGTGGGCTTATGATAAAGATGAATGTAAATAAAATTTTATAAAATATCCTTATAATATGTAGAAATGATAAGAAAATGTCGAATTATACAATAATGAAAGAATTGTTTGATTAAAAGAATGTTATGAGATTTTACATGTGATATTTTATTCAGAGGAGGAATGTGATTATGGAAAAAAAACAGAAGATTAGTAATATTAGGAAAAAAGATTTATTAAAAAGTCCTTGGAACTATTTATGGTTGGAGATTGAAAGTGATAGTTATTCAAATGTAAGATTTGCAGAGTTACTTGAATTTATAGATAAATATTATGTATATGGAAAAAAATATCCATATGGCAATGCTTATTATGTAATACGGAAAAAAGCAAATGAGTTATATGGAATTAGGAGATATGCACCTGTTAAATTAAGAATATCCAAACATGAGGTAAGAGCAATTTTACATTCTGTTGAAACAGCCATAATGAGAAGAAAGTATTTAAAAATACCGTACAAAGTATCTTATATTTTTAAAGCTATTGTTCTTTTGGTTGAGGAAATAGAGAAAAATAATAATATAAAATTACCAGAAGAATTAGGCTTTACAATGGGATTGACATATGGGACAGCTTTTTTTGATAAATATATTGATATTTACGATGGATATTATGATAGGTTTCAAAATAGATATTTTGATGGGAATATTGGATACAAATTAAAGATGGCGTTATATGATGATTTTCATTCAGATGGCAGTGTTTTTAAAATTTATGTAAAGTGAGGAGATAATAGATATGTTTTCATCATTTAAGAGTACAGAATTATTTAGATATTTTATTAGAGATGATATAAATAATGGAATTGATAAGATAATTCAACAAAATAAATCTAACTATTCTATGGTTACAGGAAGTATCTTTTCTGGACTATTTTCTATATTAGGTACATATTTTGGTATGCATGAAAATGAATTTAGTAAATGGCAGGCAGTTATCATTGTTTTGATTGGATATATAGTACTTTTTGGGCTTGGCATGTATATATATAATGTGATAAAATTATTTATGAAATTTATTATTAATTTGGGTAGAAGAGAAAAGTTACCATCTGAAAAGGAAGCAAAAGATATTATTAATCAATTTGATGATATAGCATGTGATAATATATTGATTTCACAAAATTTTATAGAGGCATATAGTGATACCAATGCATCAGATGATTTGAAAGAGTTTTATTTTTATGAAACGATTTATTATACTAAAGTTTCAGTAAATATTATAAATAAATTGATAATAAATAAGAGAAAGTGTATTGGAGATTCAGGCTCGACTAACAAAGTTCAATTATTTAGATTAGAAAATTCTTTGAAAATGATAAAGATAATATGTGAATTTTTAAATGCTGAAAAGGAAAGTGTTAAATATGATAATGTGTTAAAAAAATCTTTAATTAATGAAATATTAGATTTGCAAAGTTCTTTGAATAAATGTATTAATTGCTGTGAAAAAATAAAAGAAGATACATACGGTGTGGTTGTTAGGAGAGAGAATTGAGTATTTATATTTATAATGAATGGTGGTAGCTATTATGAACATAAAACTAAAAACAGGAGGTATATATGCTTTTATATCCTCAGATGAGACATCTTCCATTGTTTTGAAAAAAATGTACAATGGAGATAATAGTAAAAATTTTAATATTACTTGTTTAAACGGAAAAGAAAATGTCAAGTATGAGCAGAAAAGCCGACAGTTCGTACCGGATGACATTGTATGTTATTCGGAAATGACTGTATGGCAGTTTATTGTCGGAGGACTGTATTGTGAAAAGAAACAAAACAAAACGAATATGTGTTGTCTGGCAGAAAGTTATCTTGAGATATTTAATATAAGTAAAGATACAAATCTGCTTGAGCTTACTTTTGAACAGGGACATTTGCTGGCGATGATTACATCTTTGATGAGAGAATCTGAAATATTATTGTTGGAAAGACCGTATGATATGTTGGATATGTCTGTATATGATAAAGTTGGCGATATATTCAAAAAATATGCGGAAAAAGGAAATATAGTAATTGCATCATTTGATAAGTTTGAAAATGTAGGGGTAGAATGTGATGAGTATTTCTTTATGGAAGATGGCGAGATTAAGTTTGTTTTTGATAAGGAAGATATTCCGGGTAAAAAGAAGCTAGTCGTATTAAAGAATAGCGGTGTATATGAGTTTTTGAATTGTGCTGATGGTAAATATAGAATTGATAAGACAGAGAGTGGTTATGAGCTTCTTTTTGATGTATCAGATATAAAATATCTGCGAGAGGTTATTTCAAAAGTTGATTATGACGATATATCTATTAAAGATTTGAGTATGAATGAATTTATTTTCAATTATTATGATGCAGAGGTCGAAAGCAGATAGAAATGTATGTGTATATAAATTGTTGGCTGCCTGTAGATGTGACGAAAGATATAAAATGAATATGTTGGTATGTTGAGGATATAGGATGAAAACTGTTATTTATTATGAATGGGTTAGAAAACGAAAAGTCAGTTTTATAAGATATTTTGCAAGTCTTGGGATTGTGCTTATGTTTTTTATGGCAACAATGTTGCTTGACAGATTCTCACCTGATTTCAGTTATAATTATATGAAATGGCCGCAGTATATAAGAAATATCATGGGTATGAGATCATGGCATAAGACTTTATGGCTTGATATTTGGCAGATAGGCTGTATTTTATTTGCGTTTGTTATAAATTGGCTATTTATGATTGAGCTTGCAGAGAGTATTATAAATGAAAAGAAACTTGAAACGGATATATTTTTGTTTAATGCGGGTGTTAAGAAAAGAGAAATTCTCTTTGGAAAGTTTGTGTTCTATTTTGTGGCTTATATGCTTGAGATTGTGGGACAGTTTATATTAAATATAACATATTTTATGATTGCTGGTACAAGGATAAATTTGTATATGATTACAAATTACCATATGATTATGTTATTGATAGGTTTTATAAATCTTACATTTGCAATTTTGTTTGCAGTTTTGGCAAAAAAAAGTTTTCTTACGGCAAAATCATATAGTAATGGTTATTTGTTTGGATTATTTGTGGTTGCAAGAATACCGGCAATATTCAGTTTTATCGGCAGCTTTATGAGTGAATATGATGTAAAAGGTGCCATAATCGATAAAATGGATTTGTGCAGCAGAGTATTTGCAGGATTTGGAGATATATGTCCTATTGCATGGTGTCAGCCTTATTTTAAAGTGTCAGTAGTTCATATTGTGTATGGATTAGTTTTGGGGCTAATGGTGTCAACTGTTTCGGTGTTATTGTATAATTCTTCAAAAGATATTTGAAACATCATGCTGATATTTGTGGCAGAGTGAATGGAGATGAGTGAGATTATGAAAAATATCACAGAAAAGATTAAAAATATTTCCGGCAGGAAAAAATGTATATTTTTGAGTGTATGTATAGTTGTACTTGTGGGAGTAGTTATTTTGAATGGTTCCGTAAGCTATGCAGAAGATACATACGGTATATATGGAGTGATAAGAAAATCAATAGAAAAAAATGAAGTTTCTTCAACAAGCAGTAAAGATTCTTTAAATGATTTGGTAGTTGGAAATAGCAATGGGACACGAGCTGTTACAGGGAATAGCATAGATGTTTCAAAGGATGAAAAATATAAGGGACCGAGGCATAAAGATATTGGACAAAATGTGGTTTTATCGGGTGATTTATCGGTAAAAAAGCTGCAGGAAACAGCTAAAACTGACAATTCTGCCAAAGGCTCAAATAACAAAAAAGAAAATAATAAAACTGCAGCAGATGAAGACAAAAATAGAGTTGTTGAGGGAAGTGTGTCAGCGACTAAAAGAGAGGAAAAAGATAATTTATTCAGTAAATCTGACTGCATGGATGCATCAGACACATTGTCGAAAAACAATATTCAGGGAACTTCAAAGGACAGTGACAATTATGAAATTGTGAGGGGAACAGTGCCGACAGTTTCTGAAATTACAAAGGATAATATAACAAAAGAGTCTTTTTATCAGAGGGCTGTAGTGATAGGGGAAAAATCAAATAGCAATTATAATTTACTAAACATTCTTGATAAGGATATAGTAAAGGATGATTTTTATACTTCGGATTTATTAAAGGATAATTCAAGCGAAACATTTGACTTTGATTTTTTAGATGAACCAGGTTTGCCATCAACAGGAAGTGCAGTGAGCGCAGCGGATGGAAATAAAGAATTTGATATGGAAATAGCGAAAAGTGCGGATATATTGCCGGCAAGTGCCAGTGTCGTTAAGTTTACAAACAAAAATCAATTAAATATAAATTTAACAGCTTTGAAAAATAAAAAGGTATATGTGCAGTATGCTGACAAAATTTTGTTTAATATGGCAGAAACAAATAATTTAAAAATTGATATGCCACATGACTTTTACGGAGATATTGCAATAAAAGAAAATTTAGGGTCAGATAATAATAGTACTTTGGCAAAAGGCAGGGTTCTTATTGACACTTCAAAACCAATTGTTGGAGTGTTGTCAGAAGATTCTGCAAGATACGAGATAAAAATTTCAGAGAACGGAAATATTATTTCGGGATTAAAGTTTGTAGAGTGTTATATGGATGGAAAAAAGATTGAGGTATCTTCAAAGAATATGAATAAACAGGTTTGTCTTGGATATAATGTGAAAGTTCCATCAGAATATGTTGTATCATTGAATCCTTTGGAGGGAAAACACACATTATATGTAAGAGCAGAGGATAATGCCGGAAATATTACGGAGGAAAAAAGAGAGATTACGGTGATAAAACAGGTTCCGGTATCTGTTTTGACATTGAAAAAATTTGTGATACATATAGATCCTCAGAAATTGAAGTGGAAAGAACAGATATATTCTGATGCTGTTGTAATGAAAAATCTGAATGATTATGACATAAAAACAACGATTTCAAGCATAAATGTTAAAGTAAGTAAAGAAAATGACCAGTATAAGAAATGTAAGATTTATATGGTAATGCCTGATACAGGAAAAAAAATATTGTTAAAGAATGGAAAGAATGATAAATCATATTCATTTATAATACCACATGGAAATCAAAACAGACAAAAGTATCTCAGATTTGTTGGGAAAATATATAATGATAAATATGGAATGTGGAAAAATGAAGATATTTCTATAGATATGAAAGCATCTTATGAGCAGGCGACAAAGTAAAATTAATGAAAATGAAGATGTTGTTGTGAGAAGGCAGAGATTTACATAAATTTGTAATGAAATTTTAATGCTTGAACAACTATGAGGGAAAGTACATATGAACATATTAATATATCGTTACAACAGTATATGTGAGGATGCAGTTATCCGTGGATTGAAAGAACTTGGACATACTGTATATGAAGTTATACTGGAAGTAGAAAATAAGTCGCCATCAGGTCAGGAAATTTTAGATGCTGTTGTTATGGGAATGGAAAAGTCAAATGCGGATATTATATTCAGTATAAATTATTATCCGGCACTTTCTGAAATTGCCAGAGTATATAAATTATTGTATTACAGTTGGATAGTAGATGCTCCGGTTCTTGAATTATATTCAAAGACCATTAAAAACAGGTGCAACATGGTATTTATATTTGACTCGGAGTTATACAGAGAAATATCAGTTTACAATCCATACAATATCTTTTATCTTCCTTTAGCTGCTGATTGTGACTTCTATCAGAATGCAATAAGAAATGCTTCATTATCTGATGTAGAAAAGTACACACACAATATCACTTTTGTAGGCTCATTATATACTGAGAAATGTCCGTATGACAAGGTCAAAAACTTATCACCGAAAATATCAGGTTACCTTCATGGGATTATGAAAGCACAGGAGAAGATTTATGGATATTACTTTGTAGAAGAACTTTTGAGTGATGAACTGGTAGATGAATTTGTAAAAAATTATGATGGATATTATCTGGCGGGAGAAGAGGATTTACTTACAAAGAAAAGAACACTCGCACAGTTTTACATTGGCAATAAGATTACAGCTATGGAGCGTGTGGATACATTTAAATATTTATCTGAAAAATTTGAAGTTGACATTTATACAGCGAGTGATACAAAGGAAATACCTAAGCTTAAAAATCACGGAACTATAATGACACACACTAAGATGCCGATAGTCTTTAATAAGAGTACGATAAACTTAAACCCGACATCAAAACCTATACGAAGTGGAATACCGTTAAGAATATTTGACTTGCTTGCATGTGAGGGATTTGTGTTATGCAATTATCAGTCTGATTTATTGAATGAGTTTTTGCCAGGGGAAGAACTGGATATCTATTCCAGCATTGAAGAATTGGAAGAAAAGATAAGATATTATTTATCTCATATGGATGTATGTAGGGAAATTGCTCATAATGGGTATGAGAAGGTTAGTAAGTATCATACATATTCGCTGAGACTTGAGCAGATGTTTAGACTTGGGGAACATAGGAGGAGATAAAGGAGTGAGAGGGTGTGAAAAGAGATTAATATGCATTATTATTTGGAAAATACTCATACAGAGTAAGTGCAAAAAACTCAGGCGTACATTCTATAATAACTTAGCATAAATATTATTTTACTCTTTATGCTAAGTTATTTTTTGTCTTTATCTATCTTTCGATTTTACACATTTCAAAAACTTTATCATTCCATGGTAACAGCTTTTCTAATTCACTGTCTGCCATTTCTTCAGTAGGTCGTTTCTCTAATACATATGTTATATATTTATACACATTTAATCCATTCACTAATGCTGTTTCGGCTATGCTGTATGATATGGCACTTGCCTCTGCATCTTCAGGACTGTCACTGAAAAGCCATCCCTTTCTACCTATAACATATGATTTTGCCGTTGCTTCACGTTCTTCCTCTTTCAAGACCTGTATAGGGCTTTCATCTGCCATAGCAAACTCTATGCTTAACAGCAGTCTGTGGTAAAATTCGTACAATACCCGCAGATACTTATCGGTACATTCTATAACCCAGTTCGCCATTGTTGCACGGCTTAGTTCAAAACCATACTGCAGCCAGTCTTTTTCCTGGCGGTACAATGGCATCCCATTAACATATTTGACCTGAACAGTCAACTTCTGAACCTGTAAGTCGTTTATATAATAAAACTATGCCATCTTTTTCACGATATGTTGCTTTTATGCGGTCTTTTTTTCTGCCACAAATATCACAGTTTTATCATGTTTCCAGCAGCTTTTTGTAAATACTTCATACAGAAAAACATATTGACGAACATTTGTTTATATGCTATGATAGAAATACAAAAAAACAAACAAATGTTTGCAAAAGTAGGAGAAAACATTGCATTTTTATTATATGGTATGTATAATATAGGAAAGGAGACATTATGGGGAAAGAAAATGATATACAGTGGCATTTGGGATTTTGTGCAGCGATGGAACTGGAGCTTAGAGAGTACGCAGACAGGCTGGAATTTCACAGGGAATATCCGCTAAGTAGAAAGCCGTTGCTTATAGATTTGCTTGTAGTGGAAAAAACAGGCGACTTTGAAATAGCGAACGATATAGGTCAGATATTTCAGAAACATAACATAATGGAGTATAAGTCTGAAAATGATACATTAAATGAAGACACATATTTCAAAGTAATGGCATATGCATATTTGTACAAAAGCAGTGAAAAATATGTAGGTGATATAGACATAAACAGCATCACGATTACGCTTGTAAGAGAAAGAAAACCTGAAAAGCTTTTGAGATGGTTTAAAGAAAACAGCTACAAAGTATATGAAAAAACGAGTGGCATATACTACATAGAAAAAGACGGATTTATAAAAACACAGGTAGTAGTCACGGCAGAAGTCGGAGAAAAAGAACATATATTCCTAAAGACACTGAAACGAGGACTGAAGAGAAGTACTGTAGATGATTTTTTAGATAAAGCATTTGAAATGCATGAGCCGTTTGAAAAAGATTGTATAAATTCATTGTTAGGGATAATGGTATCGTCAAACCAAAAATTATTTGACAGTATAAAGAATGGAGGGACAGGTATTATGAATGATGTATTAAGAGAGTTTTTTAAGGAAGAGATAAAAGCTAATGAAGAGCAGGCGATGAACAGAGGCTGGAAAAAAGGGATGGTAGAAGGGATGGAAAAAGGGATGGAAAAAGGGATGGCGAAAGGAATTGAGAAAGGCAGAGAAGAAGGCAGGATAGAAACTTTATACACGGATTGCAATATGTCAGTATCTGACATAGCAAAGAAAGTGTCAAAATCAGAGGATTATGTAAAAGAGATTATAAAGAAAATATCAGCAGCGTGTCTCTAAAGTTGCATATACAACAGAGTATCATATGAGGAAACAGACCTATCCCCCGATGGATTCCATCGGGGGATTTGAATAAAAAATTTTAAATCAAATGAAGTCGTTTTTCTATGTCCTTTTTGTGTTTTCTTCCAAGTGGAATGGAGTGTTTTCCAACCTGTATTATGAATGTTGATTTATCATATGAATAAAAATGATGCAGGTTTACGATATATTTTCTGTGGCATTGTATGAAATTGTCGGGAAATATATCAAGCAGTTCATTTATTGTCATATTTGTGAGTTTAATATTTGCGTCATGTGTGTAAACGACAGTTTCTTTGCTGGTTGATTCAATGTAGTCTATGTCATCAAGCAGTAAATGGAGATATACACCATTACTGTCTTTTAAAGTTATCTTTTCTTTTTTGTTTTCTCTATGTTGACCTATTATATAGTCAAGCGTTTCTATGAGTTTATATGAGGTGAATGGTTTTACCAGATATGAGCTGCAATGTATCTCCTGAAGGGCAAAGAATATCCTATCAGGGAGTGCTGTCATATAAACTATCGGTGTGTAAAGGTAATGCTCGATGCTTCGTATATATTTTCCAAAATCAAGTCCGTCACAGTCCAGATCATTTTCGTTTTCATGCTTTAACTCAATATCAAGTAAAAAAAGATCAAAACATTTTGTTGATGTAAGGTTGCAGGCTTCTTTATATGTACCGGCTATAAAAATCTGCCAGTCTTTGTAGTGTTCATTTATTATTTTGCTGACAGCTTTCTGCTGTTCATAGTCATCTTCTAAAATAAGTACCGTAAACATAATCATCCTCATTCCTGAGCAACTTTTTTGTGGGATAGATACCATAAAAGCAATTTGTTTTTTGCTCTGAAACTAATTGCTGTATTTCTCAAAATAATATCGTAGTCAAAATTTTACTTTATTTAATACAAGTATATTTAAATATTATTATATCACAGATTCATTCATTTTACAAAATTGCAATTCAGACCAGAATATATGTATTTCAGACCAAATTATGCGAAAAGTGTTGAGTTTTAGGCGAAAATGAGTAAAATAAAAAATGTAAAAAGTCATTGAGAAAGTCTAGTTGCCGGTGACAGTGAAAGTGTGAGCAGCAACTAAGTTAATGATGATTAAGAGAGACAAGATTGAAAGATTAACGGGTAGAAGCCGTTGATGATACTTATAGTGTGAACGGCAGCTAAATCTTTCAAGGATAAAAAGGGTATTGGAAAGGGTTATGGTGTTTTATCACGGTTGTATAAATGTCTGCTGCATCGGGTAATGTAGCTGGTAAGTCTCTCATACATATAAGTGTAGGACATCATATAAAAGGTATGATTGAAAATAGGGAGTCGGGAAAATTTAAAGGGTAGAAAAAAGGGTAGAGAAATGATGAAATTATTTTTGAATGATTTCATCATTTTTTTATGTATAGTAAAATGCTCGTAATGTAGTGGTGGTGTCAAGGCAAAACGCTGGTTTTGCTCTTTTTTTTTGTTTTTTATTAAATTTTAATGGAAAGAATTGAGATTATGTTTTATACTATGATGTTAGGGTCAAAAGTAGATAGCAATGAAGCAATCCGGAGCATCAGTTAGGGTCAAAATACCTTTTGACTCTAACATCGAATTATGTGGATATAATGAAAGGGAAGTAGAACTGTATAAGAGGAAAATACAAAAACAAAGAACAGAAAAGGAAAAAACATGGCAAATAAGAAAAGAAAAAAGCCTTATATTGTAAGGCTGATGAGAAAAATTAAAAAAACTTTCAGAATGTGGAAGAGAAAAAATCCGTTAAAGGCATATAGATTGCATATTATCACAACGGTGTGTATTATTGCAATTGTGGCATTTGCAACTTTTAAAACCGGTCTGGCACATGATTTTGTGAGACATTTTTCAAAAAGTGAAGAAGCAAGTGTTACGGAAGCACCGGCTGATACCATGACACCGCAGCCTACGGAGGAGGTTGTTCAGACCGCTGCACCTGTTCCGGTGCAGACAAAAGTTCCGTCAAAGAAAAACACTGTTGACACAAGATATCTTTATTCATATTTTCAGGGACCAAAGGCATGGAAAAAGAGGCTTGCGTGGTCGGGTTACTGGGGAGATGCATATATTGGCGGAAGAAAGTTTGGTGCGTATGGATGTGGTCTTTGCTGCATGGCAAATGTTTATTCATCTATCACTTCGGAAACATATAAGGCATCACCGGTAGATATGCGAAATTTCGCAAAGAAGAAAACAGGCTACTGGGGGGTAGGTGCGATCGACTGGAAATATATGGTGGTTGGTATGCGAAAGGCAGGTATTTATTGTGGGCCTAAGAGAAAGCCGAAGAGATATTCTTCGTTTAGGCGGGATATTGCGAAGTCAAAATGTGCTGTTGTGCTTGTCAGCAGTTATGATTCGACTTGTTTTTGGAAAGGCACGCCCGGACATTATGTTACTATTTTTGCATATGATAAGAAGCGTGACAGGGTATTTCTAGCTGATTCAGGTGATCCGAAGCACAACCGCAGATGGATAAGTCTTAAAAAGGTTTATCGTTCACTTAAAAAGGCGAGCAGATACCAGTATGTATGTGTGACAGGGTACAATAATAAGAAAGATGCTTTTAAGAACAGAAAAGCTAGAGGAAAGTGGATAAAGCCGGCATATATGCGGTAAAGCACAACAAACACGAATGAGAAAGACATATGTGCAAAGTGAAAAAGTGGATAAAAAGATATATGCGGTAAATGAAATAAAGATGCTTTATTGTGGAAGTTTGATAATGCCTGTCGTGGTATGATTACACATTTAATAATGAATTTTATAAAAACATTTGGAGATGAGGAGGAAAGATGAGCAGAAAAAAGGAATACGAAGAAAAAGAAAAACATGGTACGGCTCAGTTTCCGGTTGGACTTCACAAACTTGAATATCCGGCGGATACGGATGTAATGTTTTATGTTCACTGGCATCAGGAATTTGAGTTTCTTGTTCTGACTGAGGGGAAAGTGCTGTTTACGATTGAGGGCAGGGAATATGTTATGAATCCTGGAGATATAGTATTTATAAATTCAAATTATCTTCATACGGCAAAAAATATTTGTGGCGGAGTATGTTCATTTTATGCCATTGATTTTTCATATCATGTGCTTAATGAGGATATACATAGCATTTTTTCTAAGAAATTTATAAGACCAATATTAAATGATAAGTATGTATTTCCGGAATTTATGCCCGTGAGTGAGGATGAAGATAAATGCTGGCAGAAAGATATAAGGAATTATCTGCATGAAATAGGAGAGTGTCCGGAGCATGAGCTAGAACCGTTTGAGCTTATGATAAGAAGCCGTATTTTGGCTATATGGGATATTCTTGATAAAAATGGTGTTCGTGCACAGAAAGACAACGATATAGAGAGCCGTTATTCTGAGAGACTTGAACCTGTTATTTCCTATATTAAAGAAAATTATGCGTATGAGATAACACTAGGAGAGCTTGCGGCGATACTTCCTATGAGTGAGGGGCAGTTCAGCAGGGTTTTTAAGCAGACGATGAAACTGTCTCCGATACAGTATCTTATGAGATACAGGATATTGCAAAGCTGCAAATTGTTGCAGGATACGGAGAAAAAGATAGGTGAGATAGCAAATCTGTCAGGATTTAATAATATAAGTTATTTTAACAGGGTATTCTTGAATACGATAGGATGTACACCAAAAGAATACAGGGAAAACAGCAGTTATTAAATTTTAATAGTGAATTGCGAAAACGGATATAGGCTGTGTTAGATGCACAATTTAATTATGTATTATAGGAGTTTCGCAAATGTTTATTAAATTGGGAATAGGAAAGGGAAGTATAAGAGTGGTTAGAGAATATAACGATATTTTGGAGGCTGTTCGTAGTGTGAAGTCAAAGCAGGCGGTTATTTTTGATACTGAGCGTGTTTTTATGGAACAGCTTGCGGTTGCGATGAAAGAACATGGCTATGTACTGACGAGGGAAATTTACACAGAGACACTTGGTCTTGGTGGAAAAAAGCTTGTTGATTTTATGCAGTCAAAATTTGGTTATGATTATCCTTTTGAGGAGTGTAGCAGAAAGGCACAGGAGAGAATGGCAATGATTTCAGAAACTATCGGTCTTTCGGTTAAACCTCAGATAAGAGAGCTTTTACAGGAGTTAAAAGTAGGGAATATTAAATGTGGGGTTGCATCATCGACAAAGACTGAACTTGTTGAAAAATATTTGAAACAGGCAGAACTTGACGGCTTTTTTGATGTTGTGATTGGTGGGGATAAAGTTAAGGTATCAAAGCCGGAGCCGGATATTTTTATCTATGCCTGCGAGAGACTTAATGTATCTCCAATGAAAGCTCTTGTGCTTGAGGACAGTGAAAATGGAATAAGGGCGGCAAGAGCTGCAGGAATCCCGGTTATATGTATTCCTGACCTTAAAGAACCATCAAGAGAGGTTGAGAAACTTGTGACGGCTATTGTAAGGCGGTGAATAAACGGGAAAAAGCTATACCAAAGATTTTTTTGCCATAAACATTTTAAATTGGAGTTTATTATTAAAAATGTGGGGATGAGGTCATATGAAAAAACACATTATAATACTAAAAAAAGGAAATGTCTGTTACGGTTCGACATCATACTTTGCGGAGCGTATCAACGAGGAGTTTAAAAAGACCGGAATAAGTTCGGAGATAGTAGATATAAATTCTAAAGAAGATGCCGAAAGATTTGCGCAAAAGTATGAAAGAATAAAAGAAGTTACAGATATAATAGATTTTAACACGGATATTTTTTCATATATATTTTCCCAAAATTATTATGATAATTATAATGCAGAGGATGATGTTGCCGGGACAGAATGTGCGGGCGGCAGCGTGAAGTATGACAGAGAAAATTACATATTTGACATTAAAAATGACAGCAGCGGTGGCGACTATGTAAAGTTGTGGCATATTATTCTTGACCATCCTCTTTACCACAACAGTGTCTTGAAGCAGCCTCTTAAGAATATGAGAGTAGTTTGTCTTGATGAGACTCATGCAGAGTATATCAGAAAGCATTACAGTCATATTAAGGAGGTTATCGTGATGCCTTTGCCGGCTGATACGGCGAAAAGTCTTGTCCCATACAATGAGAGGAGCAGGAATGTTCTTTTTACCGGAACTTATACATCATCGGAGGATATTGTCGCACTTGCCATGCGAAGTGGCGGAGATAGTGTGGAAATTAAAAATTTTCAAACTATGCACAAAGAACCGGCACAGGAATTTATAAATAGTATGCATATTTTTAACAAGATGGCTGGTTATCTGTTGGAAAACCCGTGTGAAACAATAGAAAAGGCTTACACTTTTGCATTGGGAGATATAACGGATGAAACAGCATTAAAAGAAACAGCTGCAGCTTTTGCAGATGGTCTTGAACTTAATTTTTTGGCGGATATGTTTATAAGAGCGGTTATCAGGGAAGAATTGTTAATGGAGATGTTAAGAAACGGCATCGATGTTGATATATTCGGACATGGATGGGAAAAGTTTGTAGAAAAGTGTGGAAATGTGGAAAAAAGTGAGGGTAGATTTAAGGGAAAGATAAATATATGTGGTGAGGTTGATTATAGACAACTTCCTGAATTATACGCTGATACTAAGATTGCATTGAATGTTCTGCCGTGGTTTAAGGCTGGGCAGCATGACCGCATAGCACTTGCTATGTGTAACGGTTGTGTCTGCGTGACAGATGAGAGTATTTATCTTGAAAAGAAATTTGTTGACGGTGAAAACATTTTTATGTATTCGCTTGAGGATATGACAGGGGCGGCTATGCTTGTCAGGGATTTACTAGCACATCCTTTAGAGGCTGCAAGAGCAGCCGCAAAAGGTTATGTCTGTGCCGTAAGTAGTCTCAGCTTTAAAAAATATATTGAGATTTTTATAAATTGATGCAAAGGTCAACAGAAAATGGCTTAGTGTATTATTAGCATAATAAAACTGAGCTGATATGGTATATATTATTTTTACAAAAAAGACCGTAGAAATTCATACTGGCTTTTCTGTTTTGGAGGGAGCATTTCAATGAAGATGTCAGTGAGAAGTTTATCTTCCTCAGCAGTGAAACTTATATGTTCTGTTCTTAGTTTGTCTTTCCAGTTTGCGAGGATTGGCAGTGCCTCGTTTAGGTCTTTGCCGTGGAGCGAGTTTACGAGAAGCTCCACCATATGCTGTTTGCCTGGATCCATCTGCATAAAAGATTTGTTATTTTTCCAGTTATTCATATACTTTGTCTTCTCCTTTTTTATTGTTCATGACTTTGGATACCTGTTCAAATGTTGTACGCTGCTGTGGTGAAAGCTGTGACATTAGAAACTCCATCATAAAATTTTGTGTACTGTTTTCGCTGTATTCCTCACTTTTGACGGCAGAATGTGTTTTTGCAAAATCTCTGTAATTTTTAAACAGTTCGCCGGCGTGCAGGAAATTTAACAGCATACGGACTACCTCTGACTCGGCAGGTGTGCAATAGTCTTTTATGTTTAGAAGCAGTTTTTCATAAACTGCCGGAGTGGCAGCGGCTTCTGCCTGGGCTGCACGCAGTGTCATCTCGTCGTCATTTTGTGAGACTTCTGTTGCCAGCGAAATGAGATTATCAGCCTGGAGTATTATTTCCATGGCTTTTTTGTTATGTGGAGGAACATATGGCAGTGCCGCTTTGAGCATTGCAAGACGGCGTTGATGTTCGTTTGAAAATTCCAATATAATTCTCCTTTAAAGTATTTTCTAAATTGATTTTATGATATATAATTGATTTTATGCAGATATATTGATAACATTTTGAAAGTAATCATTATTTTGAACAGCTTGCTCAAAGAGATGCCGCCATTACTTGTATTGGTTTGCGGCAAAATATTGTATCAGCAGTATTTTTTATTATCTGCACAAGACATTAGAAGAAAGACTGGAGTGAAATAAATGGCGAAGAAACTTATCGATTTGGTGGGGATTACAAAATCTTATGGGGATAAGGTCATTCTTGATGATATGAACCTTTTTATGAATGAAAACAGATTTTTGACACTGCTTGGACCGAGTGGATGTGGCAAGACAACGACACTCAGGATAATAGGAGGTTTTGAGACTCCAGACAGGGGCAAGGTCATATTCGACGGAAAAGATATTACAAATATGCCGCCTAATGAGCGTAACTTAAATACGGTTTTCCAGAAATATGCGTTATTTACACATATGAATATAGAAGAAAATATCGCTTTCGGACTTAAGATTAAAAATAAATCAAAGTCTTATATAAAGGACAAGATAAAATACGCATTGAAACTTGTAAATCTTGACGGGTTTGAGAAGCGTATGCCGGACTCTCTTTCAGGAGGCCAGCAGCAGAGGATTGCGATAGCGAGAGCCATCGTAAATGAACCTAGGGTGCTTCTTCTTGATGAGCCGCTTGGGGCACTTGACCTTAAGATGCGTCAGGATATGCAATACGAGCTTATCAGGCTTAAAAATGAGCTTGGCATTACTTTTATTTATGTAACGCATGACCAGGAGGAAGCTCTTACAATGTCTGATACTATAGTTGTAATGAATCAGGGCTATATCCAGCAGATAGGCACTCCAGAGGATATTTACAATGAGCCGCAGAATGCATTTGTTGCTGATTTTATCGGTGAGAGTAATATTATAGCTTCGACGATGGTTCAGGACAGGGTCGTAAATATTCTCGGTACTAAGTTTGAGTGTGTCGATGAGGGCTTCGGTACAAACAAGCCGGTTGATGTTGTCATAAGACCTGAGGATCTTGTTATCACTGAAAAGGACAAAGGTATAATAAACGGCAGGGTTATTTCAGCAATATTTAAGGGCGTTCACTATGAGATGGAGATAGATGCCTGTGGATTTACATTTCTTGTGCATAGTACAGTCATGGCGGAGCCGGGAAAAGAAGTCGGACTCTGGGTAGATCCTTTCAATATCCAGATTATGAACAAGCCTGAGTCAGAAGACGAAAAGGTACTTGTTGAGGAGTAGGAGAGGAGTGATTTTATGGGTAAGTTAAAAAATCTCGGTTCCAAACTTCTGGCAGGACCGTATGTTATCTGGATGCTGCTGTTTACGGTGATTCCTCTCGGACTTATCATCTACAACGGATTTACAAATTCAGACGGAAGATTTACTTTTAAATATGTTGCAGCCATCGCAGACCCGGTTAATGCAAAACCGCTTCTGTTAAGTTTTGAAATGTCTCTTATCGTGACGGTTGTCTGCCTTTTGCTTGCATTTCCACTTGCAGTAATATTGAGTAAATATTCGACGGACAAAAACAGCTTTATCGTTATGATATTTATCCTGCCTATGTGGATGAATTTCATGTTGAGGACACTTGCGTGGAGACTTATTTTACTAAATAATGGATTTTTAAACCAATTTCTTACAATGCTTGGTCTTTCAAAGGTGTATCTAATGAACACGAAAGCCGCCATTATCTTTGGAACGGCATACGATTATTTTCCATTTATGGTTCTGCCGATATACAATGCTGTCGTAAAGATAGACAAGGATGTTATAAATGCGGCGAAAGACCTCGGAGCCACCAATTCGGTCGTGCTTAGAAAGATAATTCTCCCGCTGAGTGTTCCGGGGATAGTAAGCGGCATAACGATGGTGCTTGTTCCGTCAATGAGCGAGTTCGTCATAGCGGATATGCCGGCGGCGGTAAGATATATCTTATCGGTAATGCCATTGAGCAGGCTTTTAATTCAGGATATGCTGATGTTCATGCGGGTTCGGGACTGTCTATGTCACTTATGGTGCTTATTCTTATAAGTATCGTTATATACAGGATATTTGATAATGGAAAGGAGTCAGAGAGTATATGGTAAAGAAAAAGAACATTTTTCAGAAAATATATCTTGCCGTTATCCTCATAATGCTCTATCTTCCAATAGGTGTTTTGATAATTTCTTCCGTCAACGCCTCAGAAAAGAATAAAGCCGTATGGGGAGGATTTTCTCTTGCTGCATACAAAAAGCTGTTCCATGACGGTACGATAATGAATGCACTTTATACGACCGTTATCCTTGCAGCAGCGGCAGGTTTTATAGCAACGATTTTAGGAACGCTCGTCTGTATTGGAATGATAGGCATGAGCAAAAAAGTACGCTCTGCGATAATGGGAGTTACAAATATACCGATGTTAAATGCTGATGTTGTAACAGGTATAGCACTTATGCTTCTGTTTACGAGGTTTACAGAGCTTAGTTTTTCGACTATGATGGTAGCACATATCACACTGATAATACCGTATGTGGTCTTGTCGGTCTGGCCGAAAGTTTTGCAGCTTAACATAAGCACATACGAGGCTGCACTAGACCTTGGTGCGTCAAGGCTGTATGCAATGTGGAAAGTCGTTATCCCTGATATAATGCCGGGCATAATGTCAGGATTTTTACTCGCATTTACAATGTCTCTCGATGATTTCTCAGTGACATATTTCACTAAAGCACCGGGAATACACACAATGTCTACAATGATAAATGCGGAGTACAGAAAGGGTATTCAGACGGAGATATATGCTCTGTCAACGATAATATTCATAATAGTGCTTATTGTGCTGTTTGTGATAAACAGAAAAAGCGTTATGTCTTTGAAAAAGAAGGGGGCAGCGGCATGATGAGAAAAAGCATAAAGAGACTTACGGCGGCAGTTTTGTTTATGAGCATAACGGTCTCATCAACTTTTTTTCTTACTGCGTGTAAAAATAATGATGTTTCTTCAAAAAATAAGATAGTAGTTTTTAATTATGGCGATTATATTGATTCCACGCTTCTTGATAAATTTGAGAAAGAAACAGGGATAAAGGTGGTATATGAGGAGTTTCTGACACCTGAAGCGATGTACACAAAGTTTAAAAATGGTGCGGTGGATTATGACCTTATCTGTTGTTCTGATTATATGCTCGACAAGATGATAAAGGAAAAAGATGTAAGAAAAATTGACTACGATAAGATGAAATATATCAAAAATATCGGTAAAAAATACTGGGATATGTCGAAAAGTTTTGACAAGACACTTAGTTATACAGTTCCCTATTACTGGGGAACAGTCGGCATACTGTATAATACTGAAATGGTGGATAAAGTACCTGACAGCTGGGATGACCTATGGGATAAGAAGTATAAAAACAACATAATCATGCAAAACAGTGTCAGGGATAGCTTTATACCGGCACTTGTAAGACATGGTTATTCTATAAATACGACAGATAAAAATGAGCTGAGGACTGCACTTAATGACCTTAAGCAGCAAAAGGAGATAGTACAATCCTACCTTGTGGATGAGATTAGGGATGATATGGCGAACAACCAGGCTGCTATGGGACTTATATATTCAGGTGAGGCTAGTATCGCACAGGATTACAATGATAAACTTGAATATGTTGTTCCTAAAGAGGGTTCTGACATATGGATGGATAGCTGGGTTATACCAAAGAAAGGTAAAAATTATGATGGAGCCGTCAAATTCCTTGACTTTTTGTGCAGGGAAGATGTGGCAATGACAAACTTTGAATATGTATATTATTCAACACCTAATGAAGCGGTATTAGATCAGATAGACGACGAGGAAAAGGCAGAGAGAAATGCGATTTTTCCGTCAGATGATGTTATAGACAGGTGCAAGGTCTTTAAGTATCTTGGAAAGGATGCGGAGGAGTATTATAACAGGCTTTGGAAGGAGCTTAAAGTTTACTGAGTTAGTTTGTGAGGATTGTGCGGATATAACAATAATACCGCAGGCACGCTCTCGCTATACTGTCACCGTAGCAGTACATAAATCAGTAAAAGACACTGATTAAGTACTGACGGTGACACAATGCCTGCTTATATTATTTGTTATATCCGCACAATCCAGTGTTACTTTTTCGGAAATCAGATAAGTAAAATTATGTTTTGATAAAAAATAAGCAATTAATTCTGAAAAGATTTGATGATATTAAAAAACATATGTTTATGTTTTGGAAAATTTGAAGGAAGAGAGGAGAAATTGATATGGCAGCAGGTTCATCGTTTGGAAATTTGTTTCGTGTGACTACATGGGGGGAGTCCCATGGTGAGGGCATTGGCGTTGTTGTTGATGGTTGTCCGGCAGGGCTTGAGATTAGCGAGGAGGTTATCCAGAAGTATCTCAACAGAAGGAAGCCGGGGCAGACGCGTTATTCGACTCCGAGAAAGGAGGACGATCTTGTCGAGATACAGTCAGGTGTTTTTGAGGGTAAGACGACTGGGACACCTATCTCTATGGTTGTTTACAATAAGACACAGCGTTCAAAGGATTATTCGGAGATTGCTAAGTATTACAGACCTGGACACGCTGATTATACTTTTGATGAAAAATTCGGTTTCAGAGATTACAGGGGCGGCGGTCGTTCTTCAGGTCGTGAGACTATAGGCAGGGTCGCGGCAGGTGCCATTGCGTGCGAGGCATTGAAACAGCTTGGTGTTAATGTTATGGCATACAGTAAGGCAATAGGCGGCATTGAAGCAGATACGACAGATGTTTCATTTGATAAGATTATGGAAAGTCCTCTTTATATGCCTGACATTGCGGCATCACATAAAGCCGAAAAGCTTCTTGAGGAGAAGATGAATGAACAGGACTCAGTGGGCGGAATTATTGAATGTGTCATCTCAGGAATACCTACAGGTGTAGGAGAGCCGGTTTTTGAGAAGCTC
>OCQC01001041.1_pt1 | contig 22176 bp, 18 predicted proteins | sample 1538401 | NCBI WGS metagenome assembly OCQC01 (sample SAMN04571689, study PRJEB22368) | human gut metagenome | biome: human gut; material: stool | host: Homo sapiens | place: Luxembourg | collected 2012-08-03 | reverse complement strand
CTCCCTGCGACGGCAAGGTGACCGTCACCATGGGTCATGCCGTGGGCCTGCAGTCCGATAGCGGCATCGAGGTTCTGGTGCACGTTGGCGTCGATACCGTCAACATGAACGGCGACGGCTTCGAGGGCTTCGTCAAGGCTGACGACGTCGTGAAGGCCGGCCAGCCCATCCTCAAGATCGACCGCACCAAGATCGCTGCTGCCGGTTACAAGGACTGCGTCGTCGTGGCCGTGTCCAACACCGCCGAGTTTGCCGACGTCGAGCTTACCGTCGAGGCCGAGTCTGCCGTCGCCGCCGGTGACGCCATCGTCAAGGTCGTCCGCAAGTAGTCTGCGGCATCCAGAAGATGCACAAGGGTGGTCGGGTTGTCCGGCCACCCTTTTTTAATGGGCTAAGCAGGTGCGTTTTATTGCAAGGGGCTTGCTTCACGGGCCATTTGTTCGTCAAATTGAGCCGTCCGCGCTTTTGCGACGTAGGGGTTTGGACGGAGCCGCTAATATGAACTTACTGTCACGACGTGCGCTGCGCGGGGAACGCGGTGCCGCTTGTTTGGAGGAATGTCATGAAAAAGAAGCTGCTGCTTGCGCCCCTGATGGCTGCCCTGGTCGCGTGCGTGGTTTTGCTTTCCGGCTGTGGAGGGCCTTCGGTGGAGGAGCTCATCGCCAATGACCTTACGAGCCAGTTTGACGAGATCAAGAACGGCGGAGATGACTTCCTCTCCGGTCTGGAAAAGGCTTCGGGCGACGAGTTTGAGCAGCTGGGTATCGATCCCAAGGAGTATGCCAAGAGCTATCTCGAGGGCTTTGATTACAAGATCGGCGATGTGACGGTCGATGAGGACAAGGGTACCGCGACCGCCGAGGTCACCATCACCTGCAAGTCCATGAACAAGATCGTCGAAGATTTCGCCACCCAGTATCAGGAGAAAATCGCCGCACTCGATACGATGCCTTCCGAGGACGACCTGTACAAGATGGCCGGCCAGGTCATGGTCGACGTGACCAAGGCCGCTAAGACCAAGGACACCAAGGTCACCTTTAAGTATTCCGCCAACGAGGATAACGAGTGGTCTGCCGACGATTCCGCAACCACCGAGATGATGAATGCGATGATGAGCTAGGGGATTACGCGGTTCTACGAACCGCGTAACCAGTTGACGCTGCAAACGCCCCTAAGCGGCAATCTGACGTTCAATTTCAAGCGCGCGACCAGAAGGTCAGCGCCCTTTCATTTCACGTCACCTTGCTCGCTTAGGGGCGTTTTCGCTGTCCGTCCTCTACCTGCGGCGTTGCCATGGTAGTCATTGGGGCGGCACTTGGGGACACTTCTTTGGTGCGGGGGGCAGCTAAAAGAGTCCCGTCCCACATTAGCTGCCCACGGGAGGGATGAGCGGTTATTCGCCCAGCACCAGCGCCGTGAGTTCTGCCTGGGTGTCCACCACGTAGTCGGCGCCGGCGGCTTCCAGCTCTGCGCGGCCGCGGAAGCCCCAGCTGACGCCCGCGCTCTTAAGGCCGGCGTTGTGGCCGGTCAGGATATCGACATTGGAATCGCCCACATAGAGCGTGGTTGCCGGATCAGCACCCAGCTCCTCCATCACATGCAGCGTGACGGGTGCTTCGGGCTTAGGCGGAAACGCATCGACACGGCCCTGTACCAGCGCAAAGCGCTCGGAACCAAAATACTTTTCGATAAGCGGAGCCGCCGAGACGTGGTCCTTGTTAGTGAGCACGGCAAGCTGCACACCCGCGGCGCGCAGGCGGTCGAGCATCTCGATCGTGCCGGCATAGGGGGCGGTGTGGTCCTCCTTGTGCTCGCCGTAATAAGCCCTAAACTCGGCGAGCGTCTGCTCAAACATACGGCCGTCGCCTGCGTACTCGGCAGGCATAAAGCGCTCAACCAGCTTGAGCATGCCGTTTCCCACCTTGTAGCGGTACTCGTCAACGGCAAACGTGGGCCAGCCGTGCGTCTCGCAGGTATGGTTGCCGGCGGCCGCCAGGTCCTCGAGCGTGTTGAGGATGGTGCCGTCCAGGTCAAAGATCACATGGGAAAAAACTGCTGCCATGAAAGCTCCCGTCATTGGGTTTCAAAACGCACCTCATAATACTGGGCTTATGCGTTGGGCGTGCTTGGAATCTGAACATCTCCAGGGATATCAAGCCGCATCGCGCCAATCATGCGATTCCGCCCTAGCAAATTCTCGGCAGCTGCTCTCCCACGAGCATGTCGAGGATGCGGTTCGAGCCCCAGCCGGTGCGCACGCGCACGGCGGGACGGGAGCCCTCGGCAAGTGGCAGCACGCGACCGATGATGGCGGCATTCTCGCCGTAGCGCGCGGCGCGCATGGCGGTTAGCGCGGCATCGGCTTGCTCGGCCGGCACCACGGCAACCATCTTGCCCTCGTTTGCCACCTGCAGCACATCGTAGCCGAGCATCTCGCAGGCGGCCTGCACGTCGGGACGCACGGGCACGGCATCCTCGTCGACCTCCATGGCAACACCGCTGGCCTGGGCAAACTCGTTGAGTGTGGACGCCAGGCCACCACGCGTGGGGTCGCGAAAGCAACGCGTGCCGGGCGCTGCGGACAGCACGTCGGCGATCAGGTGGTTGAGCGGTGCGGCATCGCTTTCGATCGTGCTCGAAAACGCCAAGCCCTCGCGCTGGCTCATGATGGCGATACCGTGGTCGCCGAGTGTGCCCGACACCAGGATGACATCGCCGGGCTGGCAGTTGGTGCCGCTGAGCGCAACGCCCGCGGGCACTTCGCCCACGCCGGCGGTATTGATGTAGACGCCGTCGGCCCCGCCGCGCTCGACCACCTTGGTGTCGCCCGTGATTATGGACACGCCCGCCTCACGCGCCGTTTCGGCCATCGTCTGCACAATCTGGCGGAGCTTGTCCATGGGATAGCCCTCTTCGAGGATAAAACCGCACGATAAGTAGCGCACATTGGCACCCGAGGTCGCGACATCGTTGACGGTTCCGCACACGGCGAGTCGGCCGATATTGCCGCCGGGGAAGAACTGCGGCGAGACTACAAAGCTGTCGGTCGACATGGCAATGCGCCCGCTCATGGGCAGCGCGGCGACGCCGGCATCGTTGCCCTCGAGCAACTCGGGCGACCCAAAGGCATCCAAAAAGACCTCATCGATGATGCGTTTCATCATCTGACCGCCAGAGCCGTGGCCCAACAGGACGGTGCTATCGGTGATGCTATGGGACATATCCAAAACTCCAATCGTGGGTGGTGCCAGTGTGCGGGTGCGTTCGGGCTAGTCGCGATAACGGTAGTGTGCCGCGCAGCTTCCCTCGGAGCTCACCATGCACGGGCCGACGGGGTGCTCGGGCGTGCAGGTGCGGCCAAAGAGCGTAATGGCCCCGCGCAGCACGTCGCCGCAGCGGCACCCACGCGGCTCGACCGTCGCCTCAGCGGGCACGTCAAAGCGAGCGCGGGCATCAAAGCGCGAGAACTCGGGGCGGATGGAAAGGCCCGAGTTGGCAATCGGCCCCAGCCCGCGCCACGTGGTGTCGCATGGCTCAAACACCTGCTCGACCAGCTGGCGCGCCACGGGGTTGCCGTCTGCGTTGACGCCACGGCGGTAGGCGTTGTCGATCGCCGGCCTGTCCTCGACAACCATCTGGACCAGCATGCAGATGCCCTGCAGGATATCGACCGGTTCAAATCCCGTGACCACGCCCGGGGTATCGAACTCATCGACCAAAAAGCTAAAGGGCGTCAAGCCCGTGATGGTGGCGACGTGGCCCGGCAGGATAAAGCCGTCGATGGTGGTCTCGGGATCGTTGGCGATGGCGCGCAACGCCGGCGGCGTGGTCTTGTGGGCGCAATAGACCGAAAAGTTCAAAAGCCCGCGCGCCTCGGCCTCCAAGATGGCGGCGGCGATGGTGGGCGTCGTAGTCTCAAAGCCCACGCCCATAAAAATGACCGGGCGATCGGGGTTTTGCTCGGCAATGTCGAGCGCGTCGAGCGGGGAGTAGACGACGCGGATGTCGCGCCCGGCCGCCTTTTGCGCAGCGAGCGAGGTGGACGATCCGGGCACGCGCATCATGTCGCCAAAGGTGGTGATGATGGCGCCGTCTATGTTGGCGAGCGCGATTGCGTGGTCGATGTCGCGGTTGGCGGTAACGCAGACGGGACAGCCCGGTCCGCTCAGCAGCTTGAGCCCGGCCGGCATAATGGAGCGAAAGCCAAAGCGGCCAATGCTCACGGTGTGCGTGCCGCAGACTTCCATAAGATTGATGGTGCGGTCGCCGACGAGTTCATGGATGCGTTCGATGAGCTCGCGGGCCAGCTTGGAATCGCGAAATGCCGAAAAGTCGATACCGGAGCGAGCCGGCTGTCCGGCCGCCACTAGTATGCCTCGGCCGGGTTGCTGGTCAGTTGGTCTTCTTCGGCCAGTTCGGTCATGGCATTAACGAGCTCGAGCGTTTCTTGCGCTTCCTGCTCGTCGACGATCTGGATGCCAAAGCCGGCGTGTACGAGAATATAGTCGCCAACCTGTGCCGTCGGCACGAGTCGTAGCGACACGGGGCGCTCGATGCCCATCATGTCGACGGTGGCCTTGAGGTCGTCGTCGCGTTTGACTACTTTACCGGGAACGGCAAGGCACATATTGTTCCCCTTTTAGACGCTTTGCGCTGGATAGGCGCTCAATAATCCATCAGTTGATGGTAGCGCTCGCGGGGTTTGCGGGCAAACGCGTTACGCCTGTGAGACGGCTGGGCACAGCGGCGTGCGAGGGCGAGCTACTGTGATGCAATCTGCGCAAGACGAGCGCTTGCGACCGCCGCCTGACCGTAGGCGATGCAGCCGTCATTGACGGGTACGGTGTGGGGGACCAAGACAGCAAGGCCCGCGCTTTTGAGCTCGCGGGTGAGGAGCTGAAGCAGAAGTCGGTTCATGAACACGCCGCCCGAGAGCGCGACGGTGTCGATGTCCTCGCGCGCGCAGATTTCGCTGGCGATGTGTGCCGAGGAGCGCGCGACGGCGACATGGAAGTCGAGTGCGAGCCTGTCGGTGGGCGCTTCGGCTTCAATTCCCTCCAAAAGCGCCTCAAAGAGTGCTTTCTGGTCCAGCCACGATGGATCAGATGCGAAATAGCCGGCGTTGTCGTCGGAAAAATAGGCACCTTCGCTGTCGAGCGCGCGCCAGGCGGCGGCTTCGAGTTCTATGGCGGGTTCGCCCTCGTAGGTTGCCTTGTCGCAGATGCCCAGAATTGCCGCCGCGGCATCAAAGAGACGCCCCATGCTGCTGGTACGCGGGCTGTTGATGCCGCGCTCGATCATGGTGGCTGTCACGCTGCGCGTTTGCTCGTCGAGGCTGTCCAAAAGCCGAGCGGCACCTTGGTGCTCGAGCAGGCCGAGCTCACTGAGCAGGGCGAAGGCGTTGCGGCGGGCGTCGCGCACGGAGGCCGCCCCACCGGAGCGCCCAGGTGCGCAAATGTGCGGCGCGCTCAAAGCCGCCAAGGCTGGCAACAAGAAACTCGCCGCCCCAAATGGTCCCATCGGTGCCGGCGCCGGTGCCGTCAAAGGCGATGCCAAGGACGCGCGCGTCGGTTGTAAGCTGGCCCGCGGCGATGGCCTCGGCCATTACGCTCGCGATATGCGCATGATGGTGCTGGACTTCGATAAGCGGCAGATTGTGCTCCCGTGCCTGTTCGCGCGCCCATTGGCTCGACAGATAGCTGGGATGCATGTCGCATGCCAGGGCGGCAGGCGCCAGGTCAAAGAGATTTTCCAGACGTGAGCGCGCGGCGCTCCAAGCATCGAAGGTCGCCCCGTTTTCGACATCGCCGATATGCTGCGACACAAAGCAGGCCACATGGCCGTCCGAGTTCATGCGCGTGAGTGCAATCGTGGCTTTTTGCTGCGGACCGCAGGCGAGCACGCAGGGCGTGGTGCCGTCGAGCGCCGGCAACGACAGCGGCTGCGGCGCATATCCGCGTGCGCGACGCACGGGCATGACGTCGCCGTCGACCACGCGTACCACGGAGTCGTCGTAGCGCGACAGAATCGCGCGGTCGTTACCGAGCAGCGCATCGGCGATGCCGGCGGCAACAAGGTGCTCCCATGCAAGGGCATCGTCGGTCTCGATGGGCTCTTCGCTCAGGTTTCCGCTGGTCATGACCAACGCATGCATGTCATGCGACGCGGCAGCTGCAAGCAACAGATGTTGAAGCGGCGTATAGGGGAGCATGACGCCGAGCTCGGGCAGGTCGTGCGCGACAGATGGCGCGAGGGCGAGGATGTCGGGGGAACCGTCGTTGTCCTCGCTAACAGTGCGCCGGCGCAGCAGCACGATGGGGCGGATACTGCCAGCGAGCAGATCGCGTTCAGCATCATCGATATGACACAGGCGCTCGGTATCAGCAAGACTACGTACCATGACGGCAAGTGGTTTGTTGCTGCGGCGTTTGCGACGGCGCAACTCGGCCACCGCCTGCTCGTTGGCAGCGTCACAGGCTAGATGGAATCCGCCCAGGCCCTTGATGGCGACGATGCCACCGCTGGCCAGCAGCTCAACGCAGCGCTCGATGATAGCGTCGCTGGCCTCGCGTGTGGTGCCGACGGCCGGTGTCGCGGACGAATTCCCGCACGCATTGCCGTTTACAGCCTCGCGCCACGTAATATGCGGCCCGCAATCAAAGCAGGCATCGGGCTGCGCGTGAAAACGCCGGTCGAGTGGGTCGACATACTCCGCAGCGCACTTGGGACACATGGGAAAACAATCCATCGACGTGGCCGCTCGGTCATAAGGCAGCGATCGGATGATGGTAAAGCGTGGGCCGCAGTTAGTGCAGTTGATAAAGGGGTAGTGATAGCGTCGGTCGGCGGGATCGAACAACTCGCGCAGGCAATCGTCACAGGTGGCGATATCGGGCGAGACGAGCGTCGTGTGCGCGGTCTGGTCCTGCGACGCCACAATGTGAAAGCCCTGCTCATCGGCAGCGCTCCAGCCGCCAGGCTCCAAATCCGCAATATCGACTCGCTCAACGCGAGCTGCCGCAGGCGCATGCTCAGAAAGCGCGGCAACAAAAGCATCGAGCGCATCGGCCAAAGCGTGCGCCTCGATATGCACGCCGTCGCCCGCATTGAGCACCCATCCACAAATGCCATGTGCCATGGCCTCGCGATACACAAACGGTCGCATGCCAACGCCCTGCACAATGCCCGTCACATGAATATGCACATGCCGCATGCGACACCCCTCATCAAAACCGACCAAAAAGGGACAGGTTTATTTTGGTCGGTAAAACTTCTAAACCTGCCAAAACAAACCTGTCCCTATTTGGCAGGTGCGCTGCGGGAAATCCCGCTACAGCCCCAGGCTCTGCTTGGTGGCGGCGCACGTGAGCTCGCCGTGCTTAACGCCGCGCAGGCCCAGCAGGCGGTCGGCTAGTTCGTAGACGCGCTCGCCGCGACCCTTGAGTGCCAGGATTTCCAAGCAGTTGTGGTGATCCAAATGCACGTGCATCGTCGATACGATCTCGTCGGTGTAGTCGTGCTGCACCTCGTCCAGGCGGCGCGTCAGATCGCCGGTGTGATGGTCGTAGATCATGGTGAGCGATCCGATAACGTGCTCATCGGGCGTGCGCATCTGCTCTTTGGCGATCGAGGCGCGAATCAAATCGCGCACGGCCTCGGAGCGGTTGGCCACGTCGCCGCGGCGCGCGATCTGCTCGTCAAAACGGCGCAGCAGGTCGTCGGGTGCGGTAACCGAAAAACGGACCAGCTCGGAGCCGGAGCCACTACAGTGGCAGCCCGCGTCACCGTCCGCCCCGTGCGGATGCTCGTGCTCGTACTCGCAGCAGTGCTCGTGTTCGGCCACCTTACACCAGCTTCACGGAGCCGACGGAGTTGTGGTCGGCCTCGATGGCTTCCTCGTAGCCCTCGAGCGCGTCATGCGCCTCGTGCAGCGCGGCCATGGCGGCCTCGAGCTTGGCGCCGATGCGCTCCATGTCAAAATTCTCGGTCGCATGCAGCAGCTGATGGCTCCACTCGTGAGCGAGCTCGATGGTGTCGTCGACCTGCTTGACGCTCATGGCAAGCTGGCTCATGTTCATTCCAACATCATGCATGGGAAATCTCCTTTTGTATGGGGCAGTTCAGTGGTTCAGATTTTACTACGCCCGCTCTGCGCGCAGCTGCATAAGAAAACGGGTACGAGTCTGTGCGACCCGCACCCGTTCACTGGGGGCTGTTTGTGACTACCATACTATCCGTGGTTGCACTCGGTGCATCCAGAAGTCCGGCGAGCGGTGCAAAAGCGCTCATGGACGGCAGGCAGACGGCAACATGTAACAAGCGTATTACAGATGCTTTTCCAGCAGCGCCTGCAGCCTCGCCTTGGGCAGAGCGCCAACTGAGCGGTCAATCTCCTCGCCGTTCTTAAACACAATCAGCGTGGGGATGCTCATGACGCCATACTTCATGGCCAGGTCCTGATTGTCGTCGACGTTGCACTTGGCAACGGCGAGCTTGCCCGCCAGCTCATCGGCAACCTCGTCAACGATGGGCGAGAGGGATCGACAGGGCCCGCACCACGGTGCCCAAAAATCGACCAGCACGGGCAGGCTGTCGTTAACGATGGAATCGAAGTTCTCGGGGGTAATCTGATTAATGTCAGCCATGGTGACCTCCATAATGCGACGCGGCTCGGCCGCGTAAAACTCAGTACGACCGTGCTTATACCCAGCCGCCCGCAAAGCAACCACTCGCGGGCAGCTCTTTTATATAATGGTGGGCACGCAAACGATTGGAGAGCGCATGTCCACGTCACAAAGCCAGAAAAAAGAAGCCATCGCCCAGGCGGCCGAGCAGGAGCTCACATCGCTTGCGGTCCGTGGCGTGCGTATTGCGGGCAACGCGTGCTCGCCGATCGTGCTGGTCAAAGGCGATTTGGACGAGGCCGAGCGTTCGGGTGGCGAGCTTGCCGCCGGCCCGGATGGCGCGGCGTTGCGCAAGGCGCTTGGGGCCATCGGCTACGCGCCCGAGGATTTTTGCGTGCTGGCAAGCGTCGCCGGCGTGGGTGACGGAGCGGTCGCGGTGGGCGAGACTCTGCCGTGTGAGCTGTTCCGCGAGGCGCTCGAGGCCTTGGACCCCGAGGCGGTGCTACTGCTCGACAACAACGCGGCCGATGCCATGCGCGAGACCTACGCCGATATGCTCGTGGCGATCGATGACTTCGACACCGCCATGCTCAAGCCCGGCCTGGTCGCCCATGTGCAGGGCCGCCGCGTGCTTGCGCTCGACGGCTTTGAGGCGGCACTCACCGACAAGGCCGCTAAGCAGCGCATGTGGGCCTATATCAAGCAGCTGACTCCGGCGGCCGCTCCGCTGTAGCGGATTGGTGCCGGCGAGCGATTGCCTGGCGGGCAAGGCGCGCCTCGAGATCGGCGCCGCACTTCTACATCACAGCGCGCAGCTCAAACCGATCGCCGTTAATGCGGAACTGGCAGTTGCCGTTCATGCGCTCCACGGCAAGTTTGATGCTCCTGGTGCCAAAGCCGTGGCCCGCATGCCGGGTCACGGGCATGCCGTCGACCATGCGCGGCGCGCGGTCAAACGTGTTGGAAACTAACAGCAGCAGCTGGCCGTCCTCTAATCGCATGTCAAAGTCGACGAATCGCTTTCCTTGGGGTGCGGCGCTTGCGGCGGTGATAGCGTTTTCCAAGGCATTTGAGAGCACGCTAAACAGGTCGGCGTCACCTACGTGGATGGTTTCGGGTACGGCGGCGCGCAGGTTGGCGGTAATGCCGTTTCTATTGATATCCGAGTTAAATGACGAAAGCGCGATGTTTACGGTCTCGTTGGCGCAGAAGCGGCGTACGGCGGTGCGATCGCCGGCTTCGCAGAGTTCATCGATGCGTTTGAGCGCCTCGTCGGTGTGGCCCTCCTCAATTAAAGCGGCCAGGCCGCGCAGGAAGTGGCGCATGTCGTGGCGAAGAATCGACAGCTCGCGCCCAGATTGACGCCAAGCCTCGAGCTCTTTGATGGCGACGCTGTCGCGGGTTTCGAGCATCCAGCGCTCTCTCTCGGCGGTTTCCTTTTCTTCGTATTCACGCAGGTAGACGGCGAGGAACATAAGGTAGAACGCGCAGAGCGCAAATGCCAAAAACTCAACCGTTACCACCGAGCCCGAGTGGAACAGCGTGGTGTAGACGTTGGTGGCATAGTCAAAGACGTAATAGACGAGCGGCAGGATTAAAAGGATGCCCAGCTCGGTGGTGCTTTTAATCGCCAAGCGCGGACCGATGTCGCCGGCCCAATGCATCAGGACGGCAAAGACGGCGAGTGTGGTCGCGATGCGCGCCAGATAGTACGCGATCTGAGAATCGGTTGCGGCAAATGCGGCGATGCCCATCCAATTGCTGAACTGGCAGCTCAGATAGGCACTCGTAATGCCGAGCACGGCAAGCAGCGGGCTCAGGCGGTAGCGCGCGCATAGGTAGACGGTAAGCGGCAGGTGCACGACGAGCGGATAGACCTGACGGGCAAAAAGCTCGCCGCCGACGGCATTGGCGATCGAAAAGGCAGCGCCGGTTGCGACTCCGACCCCCACCAACTCGAGTGCATGGCGTCGATTGATTTCGATACCGCACAGCGCCGCCGAGGCAAAGACGCCAAAGAGCAACGTCGTGGCGTGGTGGATTGCCCAAAGGACCATTTCGACCGAGGAGACCATCAGTGTCTCCCACCCTCAAAGCGCGCCGCAAAGTAGGCGTCTTGGAATCCCTGCTTGCAGCTGCGCGAAAGCGGGATGCACGCGCCCGAGCGCATGACGATGTCCGTGCGATCGAAGTGGTCGATGTTGCGCAAGTTGACCTGGTAGCTACGGTGGCATTTAAAGAAGACTGCGTTTTGCTCCAAGCGGTCCTCGACGCTGCGGAACGACTCGAGTGCCTCGATATCGCGTCCGTCGCGCAGGTGGAAGACCACGTGCTTGTTGCGCGCCTCGGCATATTCGATGTCGGACAGGCGCAGGGCGTGGTAGCCAAAGGAAGTTTTGATCACGAGCTCGTCGGTTGCCGCCGGGCGCATGCTCGAAAGCTCGTCGAGTAACTGCGCCAGGCGTTCGTAAGTCACGGGCTTGAGCAGATAGTCGAAGGCGCGGACCTCGTAGGATTCCAGCGCGAACTCGGGCGACGAGGTGAGGAACACCAGGCGCACGGCGGTGTCGGCCTGGCGCAGTTCGCGTGCGGTGTCCATGCCGTTGACGAGCGGCATGATCATGTCGAGCAGAATGATGTCGGCGCGCGATGCGGCATGGCGGGCCAGCAGGTCCTCGCCGCGTGTGACGAGCGCAACATCGACCGCCGTGCCCGTCTCGGTCGACCAACGGTCGATCATCCGGTGCAGTCTATCTAGAAAAGCGACATCATCGTCGCAGGCAATAATCTTGAGCATTCGGCCCCCTTAAGTAGTTCGATTTTGCCACATCGGGTACGCGCCGCTTGCGGGGGTGCGGACCGTTTGCGCCCCACGGCGTGCAACTCGCGCCAAGCGGTATTGCGGTGGCGAAAGATGCCTCCTGCGCCATCGAGAGCTCAGCTATCCTCAGCTTGCCAGTTCGAATATGGACCTGCCGCATGATTGAATCTTTATTTCAACTTTACACCTAGGTTTACAGCTGTCTTGTCAGCTGTAAACCTAGGTGTCATACTAAAGCCCCAAGATTCGCCAAAAGAGAGGGGCCTTGATGGCACAGAGCGCGAACATGGATGCGTCGGAGCTTGCACGCGATATCGCGGCCGGCTTGGCATCGGCAACGACGGAGCGTGCGGCACTGGTGCCCGCAGAGCTCGTCGAGGCCATTCAGCAACTAAAAACCCAACGTGACGCGGTGATCCTGGCGCACTATTACGTGGCGCCCGAGGTCCAAGCCGTTGCCGATTACGTCGGCGATAGCTTCTACCTGGCAAAGCTCGCCAAGAGCCTGCCGCAGCAGACCATCGTGTTGTGCGGCGTGGAGTTTATGGGCGAGAGCGCCAAGCTGCTCAATCCCACTAAGACCGTGCTGCTGCCCGAGCCGGGCGCAGACTGTCCCATGGCGCACATGGTCAAGCGCGAGACGGTTGACGCGGCGCGCGCCGAGTACGGCGACGACCTGGCCGTGGTGTGCTACGTCAACTCCACGGTCGAGATCAAGAGCTGGAGCGACGTGTGCGTCACCAGTTCCAACGCCGTTAAGATCGTGTCCGAGCTGCCGCAGCAGCATATCCTGTTCATTCCCGACCAAAACCTGGGACGCTTCGTAGCCGAGCAGGTGCCGCAAAAGCACGTCATCCTCAACAACGGCTACTGCCCACGCCATCACATCATCACCGTCGAGCAGATCGTCGACGCGACGGAGGCCCACCCCGACGCGCTCGTGCTGGCGCATCCTGAGTGCAAGGCCGACGTTCTGGCCGAGGCCGACTACATCGGCTCCACCGCCGGCATCATCAAGTATGCCGAGGAGTCCGACGCGAGCGAGTTCATTATCGTGACGGTCCGCGGCGTGCTCTACGAGCTCGAGCGCCGCTGCCAGGGCACCGGCAAGAAGTTCTATTTCCCCGCGGTGCAGCCCACCTGCGTCAACATGGACCTCATCACGCTCGAAAAGCTCGTGCGCTGCCTGGAGACGGGCGAGGGCGAGGTGCAGATCGGCGTCTCGGACGAGGCAGCAGACCAGGCCAAGCTCACGCTCGACCGTATGCTCGAGTACGCAGCACGCTAGAACAATGTTGCATGAGGGACGGTCCCTTATGTCACATTCAAGGGAGAGGATTCCTGTGGAAACCAAGCAATACCCCGATATGGAGTGCGACGTCGTCATTGCCGGCTGCGGCGTGGCGGGTCTGTACGCGGCCCTCAATCTGCCGACGAGCACGCGCGTGATCATGCTCTCCAAGGGCGCGGTCGATGAGTGCGATTCGATGCTCGCGCAGGGCGGCATCTGCGTGCTGCCCGAAGGCTCGGACTACGATGCCTTCTTTGAGGACACCATGCACGCCGGCCACTACGAGAACCGCCGCGAGAGCGTCGACATCATGATTCGCTCGAGCCGTTCGGTCATCAACGACCTGCTAGCGATGGGCGTGGATTTTGAGCGCAAGGCCGACGGCAGCCTCAATTTTACCCGTGAGGGCGCGCACAGCCGTCCGCGCATTGCCTTCCATGCCGACATTACGGGCAAGGAGATTACGACCAAGCTGCTCCAGGCCGTTCGCAAGCTGGATAACGTGCAGATTTTGGAGCACGCAGCCATGACCGACATCCTAACGGGCGAGCGTGACGGCGCCACGGTGTGCACCGGCGTCGTCGCCGTTCCCGTGGACGAGGACAACTCGGTTCGTCCCGCCGACGAGCTGACAAATGCCGCCGAGGGCGTGCATGCCGGCGAACCGTTTAAGATCCATGCCCGCCACACGCTGTGGGCGACGGGCGGTATCGGCGGCGTATACGACCATTCGACCAACTACCCGCAGCTCACGGGCGATGCCTGCTACATTGCTCAGGAGCATGGCATTAAGATGGAGCACCTGGACTACGTGCAGATCCACCCCACGGGACTGTTCTCGCCACAGCCGGGCCGCACGTTCCTGATCAGCGAGAGCTGCCGCGGCGAGGGCGCGATTTTGCTTAACGCCGCCGGCGAGCGCTTTACCGATGAGCTCCAGCCGCGCGATGTGGTCGCCGCCGCTATTCGCGAGCAGATGAAGCAGGACGGCACCGAGCACGAGTGGCTGAGCTTTGCCCCCGTCGAGCGCGACGTGGTGACCGGGCACTTTGCCAACATTCGCGCGCGCTGCCTGGAGGACGGCCGCGACATCTTGGACGAGCCCATTCCCGTTACGCCGACGCAGCACTACTTTATGGGCGGCGTGTGGGTCGACAAGGACGGCCGCACCTCGATGCCCGAGCTCTACGCCGCGGGCGAGACGGCCTGCAACGGCGTTCACGGCAAGAATCGCCTGGCTTCCAACAGCCTGCTCGAGGCGCTGGTCTGGGGTCGTCGCGCCGCGTGGTACATGCGCACCGGCGAGTCGCTCGCAGTGGAGCAGGCGGGCGATCCCGCGCTCGATGGCCGTCATCGCGCCCTGGGCGCCGACCCTCTGGCAATCGATGATTTGGCCCGTGCCGCCGGCACGCAGGCCGTGGAGGAGTAGACCATGAATCCCATTACCATGAAGCTCGTCGTCGATGATCTGATTCTGCAGGCCCTGCGCGAGGACATCACGTTTGAGGACGTGAGCACGGCGAGCGTGTGCCCCACGGCGCGTCCCGCCACGGTGGAGCTTATCGCCAAGGCCGACGGCATCATCGCCGGCTTGGATGTGTTTGCCCGCACCTTTGAGCTGCTGGATTCGCAGAGCTCGGTGCTGTTTGATGTCTCGGATGGCGACGAGGTGCATGCCGGCGATCACGTGGGCCAGGTGCGCGGCGACGCGCGCGTGTTGCTTTCGGGCGAGCGCGTGGCGCTCAACTACCTGCAGCGCATGAGCGGCATCGCTACCTATACACACAGCATGGCCGCGGCGCTCGGGGGAACCAAGACCGTGCTCGTCGACACGCGCAAGACCACGCCGGGCATGCGCGTGTTTGAGAAGGCGGCGGTTGAGATTGGCGGCGGCAGCAACCACCGCTACAACCTGTCGACGGCCGTCATGCTCAAGGACAACCACATCGATGCCGCCGGTGGCGTGACGCGTGCGATTGAGATGGCGCGCGCCCATGCATCGTTTACCACGACGGTCGAGATCGAGTGCGAGAACCTGGACATGGTGCGCGAGGCCATGGAGGCCGGCGCCGACATCATCATGTTCGACAACATGACCCACGACGATATGGCTGCCGCGATTGAACTTATCGCCGGCCGTGCCAAGACCGAGTGTTCGGGCAACGTGGATGCCAGCAATATCCGCGCGCTTGCCGACCTGGGCGTTGACTTTATTAGCTCGGGCGCCCTGACGCACTCCGCGCCGATCCTCGACCTCTCGCTTAAACACCTGCGTCTGCTGGACGGTAAATAATGAACGCCCGCGAGCGTCGCCGTGCCATCATGGCCGTGCTCGAGGGGGCCAAGGGGCCCGTATCGGGCAGCGCGCTTGCCCGCGAGGTGGGTGTGAGCCGCCAGATCGTGGTGCAGGACATCGCCCTGCTGCGCGCCGATGGGCACGATATCGTGGCGACCAACCGCGGCTACGTGCTGCAGGAGGCCCCCAGCAGCCCCGCCGTGCCCACGCGCTTGGTCAAGGTTCGCCACAGCGTGGAGCAGGCAGGCGATGAGCTCACGAGTATCGTCGACGCCGGAGGCGCCGTGCTCAACGTGATCGTCAATCACCGCGTGTACGGTAAGATCACGGCCGACCTGGACATCCGCAATCGTCGCGATGTTGAGCGCTATCTGCGCGATATCGAGAGTGGCAAGAGCTTTCCGCTGCTAACGGTGACGAGCGGCTATCACTTCCATCGCATTGCGGCGGAGGACGAACAGACCCTCGACGAGATCGAGGCCATGCTCAAGGAAAAAGGCTACCTAGCAGACCTGATGCCCTACGAAGACGATTTGTCCTAGTCGACGCCGCATCTATAAGTTGCGGTGAAATAGTTCCTAAAATCGGCATCCAAGACATAAAACAGGAACTATTCCACCGCAACTGCCAAGGGTCCCGCTCCAAATTAGCTGCCCACATATGCAAAAGGAGGCCTCCGCGGCGATGCGGAAGCCTCCTTTTTTGTGCACGGTGTACTTTTGAGTGTGCAAGTGGGGGAGTTGTTACTCCTCGACGATCTCGGTGATCGCGCCAGCGGGGCAAGCGTCCTGGCAAGCGCCACAGGCGACGCACGAGTCCTCGTCAGCGACGGTAGCGACGTCCTGGAGCTCCAGAACGCCAGCGGGGCAGGAGTCGACGCAAACGCCACAAGCGATGCACTCGTCGGCATCAATTACGGGATGAGCCATGGTAGTTTCCTCTCTGTTGACCGACGCTACAGGCGATGCGCGCCGGTTTGATTCGGGCAAAAACATACCACGGGAGCGACCGTTTGCAATACCCTCTGGCCGGCATCTTCATACCGTTCGCCGAGTATGCCAAGGTTTACTAAAAAACGCGCAGGTGGGGCCGTTGAGCTGCATAAATGTTAGCTAAAGGTGACTTGAAATATAGGGCGATTGAGCGTGCTTGCGGAAACCGCATCCCATTATTTTGTCGAAAAACGGGTTGCAGTTTCCGGTTAGGCCCGCTAGCGGAAAATGCGAGCCGGTATCAGCTCTCAAAACGGGATACGGTTTCCGGTTGAGTCTTCAGACGGAAACTGCGACCCGGAATCCACGCTCAAACCGGGACGAGCTTTCCGCAAGGCAGCCCCAGGCGCCCCCGGACCCAAACCTCAGCCATCTCTACATAGATCTCGATAGATTTGCCGAGAACTCAATCAGCGCATCTACCTGCGCATTTAAGAACCTAAACTCTCAGCAATAAGAAATCTTATATGAATTGACTTAGATTTTGTATATTCCGGCCCATAAGGGGATACACTACATCCTGAAAGACAAGCCGAAGCGCCACGCGGCAGACCGCCGAGTCGGTGCAAACGCACAAGAGAGAGGGAATTTCTAATGGGCAAGATTCTTGGTATCGACCTTGGTACTACTAACTCCGCAATGGCCGTCCTCGAGGGCGGTTCTCCGACCATTATCGTGAACGCCGAGGGCGACCGCACCACCCCGTCCGTCGTGGGCTTCCGTGCCGACGGCGACCGCGTCGTGGGTAAGGCCGCTAAGAACCAGGCTGTCACCAACCCCAAGAACACCGTGTTCTCCATCAAGCGCTTCATGGGCCGCAAGTACTCCGAGTGCACCTCCGAGATCAAGACCGTGCCGTACGAGGTCAAGGAGGGCCAGGGTGGCCGTGCCGTCGTCGACATCGAGGGCAAGGATTACACCGCCGAGCAGGTGAGCGCCATGACGCTCGCCAAGATGAAGGCCGACGCCGAGAAGTATCTGGGCGAGACTGTCACCGACGCCGTCATCACCGTCCCGGCCTACTTCAACGACGCCCAGCGTCAGGCCACCAAGGACGCCGGTAAGATCGCCGGCCTCAACGTCAAGCGTATCGTCAACGAGCCGACCGCTGCTGCCCTGGCCTATGGCCTGGACAAGCAGGGCACCGACCAGCGCATCCTGGTCTTCGACCTGGGTGGCGGCACCTTTGACGTCTCCATCCTCGACCTCGCCGACGGCGTGTTTGAGGTTCTGTCCACCTCGGGCGACAACCACCTGGGCGGCGACGACTGGGATCAGCGCGTCATCGATTGGATGGCCGATAAGTTCCAGCAGGAGAAAGGTGTCGACCTGCGTCAGGACCCCATGGCCCTGCAGCGTCTGAAGGAGGCCGCCGAGAACGCCAAGAAGGAGCTCTCCGCCGCCCAGCAGACCACCATCAACCTGCCGTTCATTACCATGAACCAGTCCGGCCCGCTGCACCTCAACTACACGCTGACCCGCGCCGAGTTCGAGAAGATCACCCGTGACCTGCTCGAGCGCTGCAAGCAGCCTGTCACCAACGCCCTGCGCGACGCCAAGCTTAAGCTTTCCGATCTGACCGAGGTCATCCTCGTCGGCGGCTCCACCCGTATGCCCGCCGTCCAGGAGCTCGTCAAGACTATGACCGGCAAGCAGCCCAACATGTCCGTGAACCCCGACGAGGTCGTTGCCGACGGCGCTGCCGTCCAGGGCGGCGTGCTCACCGGCGACGTCGAGGGCATCCTGCTGCTCGACGTTACCCCGCTGTCGCTGGGCGTCGAGACCATGGGCGGCATCATGACCAAGATGATCGACCGCAACACCACGATCCCGACTTCCAAGACCGAGGTCTACTCCACCGCTGCCGACAACCAGACCAGCGTCGAGATCAACGTGCTCCAGGGCGAGCGCGAGCTTGCCCGCGACAACAAGTCGCTCGGTAAGTTCCAGCTGACCGGCATCCCGGCTGCCCGCCGCGGCGTGCCGCAGATCGAGGTCACCTTCGACATCGACGCCAACGGCATCGTCAAGGTCTCCGCTAAGGACAAGGGCACCGGCAAGGAGCAGCAGATCACCATTTCCGGCTCCACCGCGCTTTCCGACGACGAAGTCGATCGTATGGTCAAGGACGCCGAGGCTCATGCCGAGGAGGACAAGAAGCAGAAGGAAGAGGTCGAGGTCCGCAACCAGACCGACAGCCTGTGCTACTCCACCGAGCAGACCCTCAACGAGCTGGGCGACAAGGTTTCCGCCGACGTGAAGTCCAAGGCCGAGGCCGCTATCGCCGACGCCAAGAAGGCGCTCGAGGGCTCTGACGTCGAGGCCATCAAGGCCGCCGGCGAGTTCCTGCAGTCTGTGGCCTACGAGCTGGCTCAGGTTGTCTACGCCGACGCTCAGCAGCAGACCGACGGTGCCGCCGGTGCCCAGCCTGCCGACGATGACGTTGTCGACGCCGACTACGAGGTTGTGGACGACGAGGACAAGTAATCATGTCCGCCCGTAAAGCTCGCACGGAGGCGGCCGCCGCTGGCGCCGCCCCCGTTGACTCTGAGGAGAAGGACGTGAAGATTCCCGTAGAGGCCGTCGACGATACCGAGGCCAACGAGGCCGAGGCCGCCGAGGCTGCCGAGAACCAGGTAGAGGATTCCAACAAGGAGGCGACGATGACCGAGGACGAGATGGTGGAAGCTGCTATCCGCGCCGGTGAGGAAGCCGCCGACAACGACTTTAAGCTCAAGTTCGAGCAGGCCCAAAAGGAGCTTGCCGACGTGCGTAACGAGCTCGATGCTGCGGCAGAGGCTCAGAAGGCCGCCGAGGACAAGGCGAAGGACGCCACCGAGCGCACCGCCCGTCTGCAGGCCGACTGGGAGAACTTCCGTCGCCGCACCGCCAACGAGCGCATCGCCGAGCGCGAGCGCGCGACCGAGAAGCTCGTCACCGCGCTGTTGCCGGTGATCGACGATATCGAGCGCGCAATCGACCATGCCCGCAGCCAAGAGCTTTCCGACGACTTTAAGCAGTTCGTCGACGGCGTTGACGCGGTTCATGCCAAGCTGCTCGATGTGTTTGCGCACGAGGGCGTTGAGCCCATCGACCCCAAGGGCGAGGCGTTCGATCCGCTCGAGCACCAGGCTGTGGGCCGCGTCGAGGACGCATCGCAGTACGACGAGACCGTCAACGACGTGTACCAGAAGGGCTACCGCATGGCGGATCGCATCCTGCGTTCCGCGATGGTGACGGTGACCTACGGTGGCGAGAAGCGCCCCGCACCGGAGCCCGAAGCGGCGCCCGAGGATGCTACGGCCGATACGGCCGAGAGCACCGAGGAGTAATTGAGAAGGGCCCCGGGGCAACACCCGGGGCCCTTTCTGGCCTAGTGCCATATGACAGCATGAGCCGTCGTCTGCATGGGCGGCGGACGTAACAGGAGAGGAGCTACGATGGCTGCAGGCAAAACCTTCTATGACATCCTGGGCGTATCCAAGAGCGCCTCCGACAAAGAGATCAAGAGCGCGTTTCGCAAGCTCGCGCAAAAATATCACCCCGATGCCGGCGGCGACGAGGCCAAGTTCAAGGAGATCAGCGAGGCCTACGAGACGCTTTCGGACGAGAAGAAGCGCAAAGAGTACGACCAGATGCTCATGTTTGGCGGTATGCCGGGCGCGGGCGGCGCGTATGGCGGCGGCTACGGTGCCGGCGCGGGCGCCAGCGGCTGGGGCGATATCTTCGACAGCATCTTTAGCGGCAACGGCGCCTGGGGCAGCGATTGGGGCTCGGGCTTTGCCGGGGCTGCGGGCGCTGCCGGTGCCGGCGCTGGCCGCAGCCGCGCTCGCAAGGGCGGCGACCTGTCGCTGACCGTTGATGTGACGGCCGAGGACGCGTTTCGCGGCGTGACGCACAAGGTCACCTATCGCATTCCCTCGACGGGCGAGCAGCAGACCATTACGGTCTCGGTGCCTGCGGGCGCGGTCGACGGCGGCAAGCTGCGCTACAAGCGTCGCGGCGAGTACGGCGTTGCCGGCGGCGAGCGCGGCGACCTGGTCGTGACCACGCACGTGGAGGAGCACCCGCTGTTTAAGCGCAAAGGCGCCGACGTGACCATGGAGGTACCGATCTCGGTCTACGAGGCGGCGCTCGGCTGCACGGTGGACGTGCCCACGCCCGGCGGGGCGACGGTCCGTTTGAAAGTGCCTGCGGGCACCCAGACGGGCAAGAAGTTCCGCTTTAAGGAGATGGGTGCGCCCGACGTTAAGCACCGTGGCCGCACAGGCGCGCTACTCGTCGAGATCAAGGTACAGGTTCCCACGAACCTATCCATTGACGAGCGCGATGCCATGACCAAGCTGCGCGAGGCCGACACGCGCGACTACCGCGAGAAGGTCAATCGTTACAAGGCGACGTACTAGGGCGGTCGCGGCGCACGCCCACGCCCGCGGGCTTATGATGGACGATAACGAGACGGAAAGGGGTCAGGTAGCATGGCCGAGGACAATAGGAACAAACCGCTGTACATGATCAGCGTGGCGGCCGAGCTGACCGGCATGCATCCGCAGACTCTGCGCGTCTACGAGTCCAAGGGCCTGGTGAACCCCCAGCGCTCGGGCGGCAACACGCGTCTGTATTCGCGTGCCGATATCGAGCGCCTGGAGCTCATCAACCAGCTGACCGACGAGGGTATCAACCTTGCCGGCGTGGTGCGCATCCTCGATATGAAGGAGCGTGCCGAGGAGCGCGAGCGCGAGAACGAGAAGCTTCGCGCCCGCGTGCGCCAGCTCGAGGACGAGCTGCACGAGTACAAGATGCAGAAGAAGATCACCGCCCTGGCCCCGCGCGACGGCTCGGTTAACCCCGAACAGGTCATGCGCAAGCTGCTGGGCGCCGGCGGGGATTTGTAGTTACGCGGTTTTACCAAACCGCGTAACGGGCCGACGCTGCGCGCCGCCCAGAGCGACAATTTGTCATTCAAAAGGCAAGGCATGACCAGAAGGTCTATGCCTTGCCTTTTCCATGCCAACTTGTTCGCTCTGGACGTCGCTCGCTGTCCGTCCTCTACCTGCGGCGTTGCCTTGCTCCGGATACGGTAGGGTAGTCATTGGGGACGTTCTTAAATGACTAGTCGAAAGGGACACTCTTGCACCAAATCTGCCGGCCCTCGCCGGGTTCGTACCTTACTTTACCGAGATAAAGTGAACGTGTAGATTCGTAACCCACTCGCAACCGTTCTATGGCACGATATTGAACGAATGTATGCTATGCGCCCAAATCTTTTGGGCAGAGTGGGAGACAGTATGGTCAAGCTGTACGAGGACGGCATCTACCTGCGTAACGGCAGCGAGGTTGTGCCTGCGGCCGAGGCCGCTGAGCGCGGCATTACGCAGACGCCCGAGGATGCCAAGCGCGGCACCATCGCGTATTCGATCCTTCAGGCACACAACACGTCCGGCGACCCCGAGGCGCTCAAGATTCGCTTCGACGCCATGGCGAGCCACGACATCACCTTTGTCGGCATCATCCAGACGGCGCGCGCTTCGGGCATGGAGCAGTTCCCGCTGCCTTACGTGCTCACCAACTGCCATAACTCGCTGTGTGCCGTGGGGGGCACCATCAACGAGGACGACCACGTCTTTGGCCTTTCCGCGGCCAAGAAGTACGGCGGCATCTTCGTCCCGCCGCACATCGCCGTCATCCACTCCTTTATGCGTGAGAACTTCGCCGGCTGTGGCAAGATGATCCTGGGCTCCGACTCGCACACCCGTTACGGCGCTCTGGGCACCATGGCCGTGGGCGAGGGCGGCGGCGAGCTGGCAAAGCAGCTGCTGCGCGACACCTACGATGTCGCCTATCCCGGCGTCGTCGCCATCTACCTCACGGGCGCCCCGCGCCCCGGCGTTGGCCCGCACGACGTGGCGCTCGCCATCATCCGTGCCGTCTTTGCCAAGGGTTACGTTAAGAACAAGGTTATGGAGTTCGTGGGCCCCGGTATCGCGAGCATGACGACCGACTACCGCAACGGCGTCGACGTCATGACCACCGAGACCACCTGCCTGTCGAGCATCTGGGCCACCGACGAGGACACGCACGCGTTTTTGACCATGCACGGTCGCGGCGAGGACTACCGCGAGCTCAAGCCCGCCGATGTTGCCTACTACGAC
>OCQC01001015.1_pt1 | contig 22687 bp, 20 predicted proteins | sample 1538401 | NCBI WGS metagenome assembly OCQC01 (sample SAMN04571689, study PRJEB22368) | human gut metagenome | biome: human gut; material: stool | host: Homo sapiens | place: Luxembourg | collected 2012-08-03 | reverse complement strand
TCGAAGAGCGAACTGAGAAGCAATGTACAGGTTTGTATAGCTTCCAGATAACGGTAACTTCGCTCTGAGCCATCAAAATCTCAAAGTATTCGTCTAAGAGGACAGAAAATTCTTCTTCACTGGAGAAATCTTTTAAGTTGGAGAAGTCCAGTCGGATAACTTTGTAAGTTTTATCTTTCCAAAGTTTTTCAATCGCCAGCCCTTTGAAATCTCTCGTTCCATATTTGAAAAGTGATTCAAAGGTAGAGACCAAAAGCGACTTACCGAAACGCCTAGGCCGAGCAAGAAAAACTTTTTCAAAGGTGGTGATAAGTTCATAGAGCAGGCCAGTCTTGTCTACGTAAATTTTTTCCAACTCTCGTAACTTATGAAAATCAGACACACCTAACGGCAGTTGGGAAAAAGTTTTTCTTTCCATACTATCCTCTTAAACCGACTCTGAGGTGACACTTTTCGTGAAAGCTGCGTCCAGAAAAGATCCGGACTTATTCGCAATATTTTCTCCAAGGCTAACCTGAATAAGTCTAACAAGCAATACTTCAAACCAGACGTGCCCAAAGAAGAACAGTTAAGATTCTTTGAAACTTTCGGATGCCTCTTTCTGTAGTTAAAGCGTTGCTCATTGGAGGTGAAACTACTTACTATCAATGTTAAATCAACAGAGTTCGACAAAGCCCAGTTGGCCAGGATAAGCTGGGCTTCAGGAGAGGTAAGGATTGAATTTCGGAGGTGCTTTCTCAAACTCATCAACAAAATTAGAGAGAATCTGAGCAAAGGTCCGAGTTCAGAAACCGCGGGTCGTCGCTTCAGATGGTACCAAGATGGCGTATATCGCTTTACGGTCTACAGAGACTTCCTTGATGCGCAGCATGACTTCGCTTCCCACTTGGAAGTTACTCGTGTGCCGCATGTTCAGAAGGAAGATCAGCGTTTCATCCATCTTGAGGTAGTTTTCTGATACCTCGTGCAGTTTGCCGTGAAGGATGCTGCCGTGGCGAGCAACTTCCTGCCAGTCCGGTGATTCTTCACCTGCCATACGAATCACTTCTTGCGGACTCATGATGCGGGCAGGGCGCCGAAGCCACTGCTGAGCTTTTGCGACGGTGTTAGGAATTGGCAGTCTTCTGGCAGTAGAAGGGTTTCTTTCTCCGGCAGAAATGCCGGGTGCGACAGGTGAAGCGGTACCTGTCCTCGGAAAAGATAAAAAGATGGCGCTAAGCGCTAACGCACGGATTCCGAACGTCGGGCGCTTCCCAGGCTTGAACAATCGATGCGAGTAGAAGAGCCGGCAGCAGAGAGAATACTTTAAGTTTTGTCATATCAGCTCCTTGCCGATGGTTCGAAGTTTGTTCTAATAATTTGTAAGTTTTATTTCGAACAATTACATTCTAATTCGGTAGCAAAGAAATTGTCTGACAATTTCGTAGGGGTTTATCTGCTTCGGGTTTTCCTATTGACTTTCCGTGAAAGAGGTATCTATCTAGTCTTGAAATGAGCGAAAGACAACCACACTCGCACCTCCGACAACGATACTTATAAAAGTTACACATATATTTACCGTATTTACAAAAAAGCAGTTCTGCCGCTTTCTAGGTGGTACGGGGATTAGAAGAAGAGGTACAACGTGACAAAAAACTATTTCAGCCGATATTCGATGCTAACTGCCGCTGTGCTTTGCGGAGTTCTGGCTTTAAGCGGATGCGACAAGGGAAAAGAAGGTCAGGCGGGACGAGGTCCGAGCCCGGTTTCAGTGGTAAAAGTAACGCGGCATGACGTGCCCGCGGATATGACGTGGGTCGCTAAAACAGAAAGCTCTCGAGCGGTTGAAATCTATAGCCGTGTCAACGGTTTCTTGGATGCCAGAAAATACACCGAAGGCGGTATGGTAAACGCCGGAGATGTGCTTTTCATGATGGATAAAAAGCCCTTTGAGGTTCAGCTCTCCGAAGCTTTGGCTTCTCTGGACTCAAGTCTCGCTGCCCACGAAGTGGCAAAGAGAAATTTGAACCGTATTCGTCCTCTGGCCAAACTTAAAGCACTGAGCCAGACCGACTTGGACCAAGCCATCGGTGACTTCCAGACCACTGCCGCAGCTGTGTCCAACGCTAAGGCGCAAGTAGAAAATGCCAAACTCAATCTTTCTTACTGCACGATCACTTCTCCGGTGACCGGCTACGCCAGCTCCGCGCTTCAGACAGACGGTACTTACATCAATATGAGCAACTCCCATCTTGCGACGGTCTATACGATGTCGCCGATGTGGGTAACGTTCTCCATGTCCGAAAACGAAGAAGCCAAGATCAACCAGGAAGTGAAAGAAGGCATACTTCGCCGTCCGGAAAACCATGACTACGAAGTCCAGTTGGAACTTGCCGGCGGCGAGATCTATCCGATTAGCGGACGCGTGACATTTTCGTCCCCGAACTTTAATCCGAGTACCGGAACATTTGAGCTCCGTGCATCTTTTGAAAACCCGAACAATCAGTTGAGACCTCAGCAGTATGTGCGCGCAATTGTGAAAGGGGCCACTTACGTCAATGCAATCGTCGTTCCTCAGATTGCGGTACAAGAAGGCAGTAAGGGCCACTTTGTTTGGGTCATCACCAAAGACAATAAAGCTCAGTTCCGTCCGGTCGAAGTCGGCAGCTGGATCGGCAACGACTGGCTGATTAAGAACGGCCTGGATGAAGGAGACAAGGTGGTAACCGAAGGCATGATGCTTTTGGCCAGCGAAGCTCCTGTGAAGATTGTCAAAGAAGTGGACCAGAAATCTTCTGCTGACGACAAGGCTAAGAAGTAATAGGGGGCCCGTATGTTCTCGAACTTCTTTATTAAGCGACCGATTTTCGCCATCGTTGTTTCGTTGGTGATTGTGATCTCCGGTCTGATTTCTATGTTCCAGCTGCCGATTGAGCAGTATCCGAACATGGCGCCGGTGCAGATTATGGTCACAGCTACTTATCCGGGCGCAGATGCCAAGACAGTTGCTGAAACGGTGGCTGCTCCGATTGAAACACAGGTCAACGGTGTCGATAACATGATTTATATGACGAGCTCCTCGTCATCGACCGGCACCATGATGCTGACTGTCTTCTTCGATATCGGTACCGATCCGGATATTGCGCAGGTGCAGGTGCAAAACCGTGTCAATATCGCACAGCCGTACCTGCCGAACGAAGTCATTCAAAACGGCCTTCAGATTGAAAAACGATCTTCATCTATTCTGATGCTGATCGGTATTTACGGTACAGGCGACCGTTATACCCGCGATTACATTAATAACTACGCCAACGTTTACGTCCTTGACGCGATTAAGCGTGTGAAGGGCGCCGGTCAATCTGCCGTAATGGGCAACGCCAATCAGGCAATGCGTATTTGGCTGAACCCGGACCGCATGGCTTCTCTGGGTATTACAACCTCCGATATTAATAACGCTGTCGCAAATCAGAATAAGCGATTTGCAGCAGGCAACATCGGCGCGGCACCGTCGGTTCCCGGAACAATTCAAACCTTCCCGGTTCTTGCTCCGTCTCCATCGGTGGATCCGAAGGGATATGAAAACATCATCATTCGTTCAAATCAGGATCAAAGTGCCATTGTTCGTTTGAAGGACGTTGCAAGTGTCGAACTCGGTTCTCAGAGCTACGATGTGTCGTCCAATATGAACGGTATGCCGACAAGCTACATTGCGGTTTATCAGCAGGCCGGTGCGAATGCTCTGGATGTGGCGACGAATGTTAGAAAGACATTGGAACAGCTCAAGGCAAATTTCCCGGAAGGCTTGGATTACAAAGTCGCTATTGATACGACCGAGTTCGTCCGTATTTCTATCGATGAAGTGATTAAGACGCTGTTTGAAGCTGTGCTTCTTGTGATCGGTGTGATCTACATTTTCTTGCAGAGCTTCAAGTCGACGGCGATTGCTTGTACAGCCATTGTGGTTGCCTTGACGGGTACCTTCGTCGGTATGCTGGCCCTAGGCTTCACCATTAACTTGCTGACCTTATTCGGCTTGGTCCTGGCGATCGGCTTGGTGGTGGACGATGCAATTGTGGTTGTGGAAAACGTCGAGCGAAACATGTCCGAAAAAGCCATGAACCCGGTCGACGCGACGATTTTGGCTATGTCCGAAGTGTCAGGCCCGATTATCGCTACCGTGCTGGTGCTGGCGAGTGTGTTCGTTCCAGCAGCTTTCATGGGCGGAACAACCGGTATGCTCTACAAGCAGTTCGCCATCACGATTGCAATTTCCGTGGCCATTTCCGGCTTCGTCGCCTTGACACTGACCCCGGCACTGTGCGCGGCTTGGCTGTCGCATGAAGAACCGAAGACACACGGATTCTTCTTCCGCTTCAATCAGATGTTCGGACGTCTGACAGTGAAGTACGGCGAATGGACTCGTGCCTTGTTCCGCAGAACACTGCTCGTCATCATTCTGTTTGCCGGTATGGGCGTTGCGATTTTCCAGATGTTCCGCGTGCTCCCGACCGGCTTTGTGCCGAGTGAGGACCAGGGTTACGTTCTGGCGGCCATCATGCTTCCTTCCTCTGCGAGCCTGCAGAGATCTACAGAAGCGATGGACACCATCGAAAAAGCTCTGGATCCGGTCAAGGGCATTATGACGAAGAACTCCATCGGCGGCTTCTCCCTGCTTGACGGCGGTATGAAGACCAATGCCGGTACGTTCTTCATGACCTTAGATCCTTTTGAAGAGCGCTATAAGAATTCGGAAACTGCAAAAGAGATGAGTGCGGATGCGATTATGCAGCAGATGCAATACCGCGGCATGGCTTCTCAGATGCAAGCTTTGGTGGTTCCGATTAACCCGCCGGCGATTCCGGGCTTAGGTACCACAGGCGGTTTTGAATTCTGGATTCAGGACACCGGAAGCGGCACACCTCAGCAGTTGGGCGATGTCTTGAACAACTTCCTGCAGAAGGCCCGTCAGCGTCCGGAACTGACAGGACTCACGAGCACTTATAACGCCAACAATCAGCAGCTCAAGATTAACTTTGACCGAGATAAGGCTCAATTATTAGGCTTAAGCACAGCAGATGTGTTTAATACACTGCAAAGCCAGTTTGGTTCAGCGATTTCCAGTCAGTTCAGCCAGTTCTCCCGTGTTTGGTTCGTGATCATGCAGTCCGAGCCGAAATATCGTGCAAAACCGGAAGACATTGACAAACTGTATGTCCGCAACACGGACGGCGAAATGATTCCGTTAAGTTCCGTTATTACGACGGAATATACCAACGGTGCAACTTCGCTGCCGCACTACAACGGCTTCCCCGCTGCACAGGTGATCGGCAATGCCGCTCCGGGCTACTCTTCCGGTCAGGGCATGAAGGCCTTGGAAGAAGTCGCAGCCGAAGTGTTGCCTCCGGGTTACACCTACGGATGGACCGGTATCAGCTACGAACAGCAAAGTTCGGGATCTTCTTCCGCAATTGTGTTCGGTTTCGGTCTGCTGCTGGTGTTCCTAGTGCTGGCTGCACAGTATGAAAGCTGGGCACTTCCGGGTTCCGTGATTCTGGCGGTTCCGTTCGGCGTGATCGGAGCTTTGCTGGCAACCTGGGCCCGCGGCCTGGAAAACGACGTTTACTTCCAGATCGGTATGCTGGTGATGATCGGTTTGGCGGCAAAGAACGCGATTTTGATTGTGGAATTTGCGGTTGAACTTCGTCACAAAGGTATGGACTTGGTGCGAGCCGCTATCGATGCCGGCGAACTTCGTTTCCGTCCGATTATCATGACGTCTCTGGCGTTCATCGGCGGTACTTTCCCGCTGGCTATTGCGACCGGCGCCGGCGCGGCCTCCCGTCATTCTCTGGGTACCGGTATTGTGGGCGGCATGATCGGTGTGTCTACGCTGGCTCTTCTGTTCGTGCCGATCTTCTACGTCTGGTTTGAAGGCTGGGCCGAACGCTCCGGTGCTAAGAGCGCTTTGAAACTCGCAGCCAAGCTCTCTTCCAGAAATATTCCGATTACCGACAAGCTTCGTTCCGCTATTCTCCGCGGACCGGGTACTGTTTATGATCCGAATGCAACCGTAAAAGTTTCTCCGACCGGCGAACTTACGATTACCAACTCTCCGGGATTTAACCCCGAAGGCTTGGAAAACCAGGATATCGGTATCGGTGACTTGACACCGCAGGAACAGCAGGCGAATGTGAAATCCGCTGACGAGCTGACCGATCTTGAAAGAGATAAGAGCATTAAGAGCGACAAGACAGAAATTACGAAAGTTGAGCTTGCCGCCAATGAAGCCTCCCAAAAGGCAGCTGATGCTTCTCAAAAAGCTGCGGATGCCGATAAGAACAAAGGAGAAGGCAAATGATGAATCGACGCACATTTCTAGCAGCGGCGGTTAGCGCCGCAATGCTGACGGGCTGCGCGGTCGGTCCCGACTATAACCGTCCTTATGTTCCGGTTCCAAAGGACTACCGACACGTTCGCGGTGAAGAGACGGATGTCAATCTTTTGAAGGCGAGATGGTGGACTGAGTATCACGATCCCAACCTTGACTTCTTCGTCTCTAAAGCGATTGCCAATAACCGCACGCTTCAACAGACGATGGCCAACGTTGAGAGGGCCGCAGCGGCTCTGACAACGGCCCGAGCCAATCTCTTCCCGCAGCTTAATTACTCAGGCGACCTTGGAAAATCGAAGGCCAGCCTGAATACTCCGACCGGGGCTGCAATGGGAGACAAGCCGATCAAGAGCTACGAAGTCCTCGCAACAGCTTCTTGGGAAATTGACTTGTGGGGCAAGATCAGACGTCAGACCGAGTCTGCTCAGGCCAGCTTGAGAGCGACGGAAGCGGCTCATCGGGCAGCGATTTCTTCTGTTATCGGTTCAGTGATCAGTACTTATCTTTCGATCCTGATGACCGAAGAGCAGTACAAGATTGCTGAGGAGACTGCGGAGAGCTATCACAAGACTTACCAGCTGTTCCTCTTGAGATTTAACCACGGCAACGTTTCAGAGATGGAAGTTGCTCAGGCTTGGTCGCAATGGGAAAGCGCGATGGTCCAGATCCCGCAGATTCGCCAGAACCGCACGGAGCTGAAGAATTCGCTTTCCATTCTGACGGGTGTTCCGGTTGAGGACTTTCCGAAACCCAAAGCATTGGATGAACTGGACGTACCGGATGTTGTTGCCGGGATTCCGAGTCAGTTACTGGAAGAACGTCCCGACGTGATTCAGGCAGAAGAGCAGCTTAAAGCTGCCAACGCCGATATTGGTGCGGCTAAAGCACTTTACTTCCCGTCGATCTCTTTGTCCGGGGGCCTCGGCTTTTCCAGTGACCAGCTGAGAGAGTTGTTCAAGGGTCCGTCTAAAGTTTGGCAGTACGCCGGCAATATCAGCGGACCGATCTTCCATTGGGGCGCAGTAACCGCCGGCGTCCGCAGCGCGGAAGCCCAGCAGAAGGCATTGTTGGCAGCTTATCAGTTAGCAGTCTCAACAGCCTTTGCCGATGTGGATAACGCTTTGAGTCGCCGCCAGAACGTGATTGAAGAACTTCGCAGCAAGCGGAGTCTGGTCATGAGCTTGGAAGATTATTCTCGTTTGGCTAACGCTCAGTATCAGGGCGGCTACACGGGCTACTTCACGGTTTTGCAGGCCGAGCAGTCTCTGCTGCCGCAGCAGATTTCGCTAGCCGAAGTGAAGTCTCGCGCTTTGAACTCGGTTGCTCAGATCTATCAGGCTTTGGGCGGTGGCTGGATCGACCAGGCTTTGATTGAAGAACAGCAGGCCATTCGAGAAATCGAAGAAGCGGAAAAGCTCAAAAAACAATCTCCGGCTGCAAACCAAGCTGAGCCTGCGCCAAAACCCGTTGACGGCGAACCTGTGAAACTTGATACGGCGAAACAGCAATAGTTGAAGCATTAGAAAACAGAGACGGCGAGTGCGATTTTGACTCGCCGTTTTTTACGCCTGAAAAAGGCGAAAAAAAATCCGACGCCGCGCGGCGCCGGATAAGCAAATGAGTTTTAAATGAAGGAGCTCTGCCGTGACATAGGAGGAAAACACGGTGGCTACAACTTCATCTCATGCAACACCAAAATCTTTCATCCCCTTCAAATGAAAGACTGTGAAGACCCAAATTGATGTCTTCAGGGCGGTAATCTACACGCATTGCTCAAGTAATACAGTCAGAAATTGTGTTAGTTGTGAAGTTTTGTGTCGATGAGACCCCCTTGAAAGAAAATGAAAACTTTTGCGCAATATCGAAGCACTTTGAGCTTCTTGCTCCGGGAAGTTAAATCAAGTTCAGCTTGGGATGATTGAACTCGATTCAAGGAGTTTATGGGGTTTTCTGCCTATGAGATTGCACCAGTGCAGTCAGTTGGGAAAAGCCCCAGCTGAGAATTTAGTGCTTCAGCAATGCAAATTAGCGTTTGAAGGGTAGGCTTTCGGTCTTCCCCGAACGTTTGTTCAACATTCTTTAGGTTGCCACCCGACCCTTGCATCGCTCTAACCGGCTTTGATCTAAGGACTGATTCGACAGCACTGACGATATGGTCAGTGTCTCTCGAAGAAAAGGCTTCATTCAGAAACAGAAGGACGTCTTCCTTCGTTTCTAAGTACTCAGCGGCATCAAAGTTTTTTAGGTTTTGGTAATTAATCATTGTTCGGGTTTTGATCTCTGCAATTTTTTGATAACGTCGGATGGAACGACCATGTTTCTTTCAGAAACGGAATAAGTTTTTCTAAGTCAGGAATCTTCCTCCCCGGGTGCTTTAGAAGCCATACAGGAGCGTTTGGAAGATGCTATTCTCCCAGTATTTGAATCAAGCTGCCGCTCTTCGTTAATGACTCTGCCGCCCAAAGAGGAATGCGAAGTGCAATACCTAAACCTTCAACTGCAGCACTGATCATTGCTTCATCAGAATTAATTCTGATCTGAGGTTCCACAGTAATGGTGATACTTTGAAGAGGTCCTTGCAAAAGAACTTTCTCGCTCTTCGAATGGATTAGAGGCAGTTTTTCTAACTGAGCAGGAACCGTGATTCTTTTGTTTTGCGCAAGAAAGTCGGGAGAGGCAAAAATTCCATATGAAATACTTGCGATATCGTAAGCAATCATCCTGACATTAGGCAGCGTTTGTGTACAAATGATCAGATCGAAATTTTCAGGCTGAATGTCGTCGAGGTTTTGATAACTGTTGATCTCGATAGGTGTGTGGTTCAAAGATTGAAGTTTTTCGAACTCAGCAAGAGGTTTGGCGATCAGGCCGGTCAGAGCACCGGGAACGGCAAGCCGAATGGTCGAGGATCGTAGTGTTGCATCTTCCGATGCTGACAAAACCTCATGAATCTCGTGTAGAAGTTTGACCGCTTCTTTGTATTTTTGGGCGCCTAACCATGTGGGCCTTACTCCTGAGCGTGAACGATCCAGAAGAGGCTCTCCAAGAAGGTGTTCAAGTTTTGTGATTTCTTTGCTGACGACGGCTGGATCGGTGCCGGCGGCAGCCGCTGCTCCAAGGATACTTCCTTTTTCAATGGCAAGAATGAATAACTGCCACTGGCGCAAAGTTGCATTATTTTCGGTGTTTTTAGAATTCATGTTTAAAAAATAAGTTCCGGGTTAGAGCGCCATTTTTCAGAGATGAAGTCACACAAGGCTTCGACGGCTGACGTTGGTTTTCTGCCGACGGGAAGAAGCAGACTGACGGGAGAAGGTTCTGGCTCCCATTCCGGAAGAACATGAATAAGTTGTTTGCGGCGTACTAAATCCAAAGTATCGTAACGGAAGGCGTGAACACTGATTCCGGCATCGGACAACGCTGCGGTTCTTGCCGCTGTATGATCTTTTAGTCTAAGTTTTGAGTGGATGGGAACGAGGACACGCTCATTGTTCTTAAGAAGGACTAAAGGCGCTCCGTTGACTAAATCGTTGCCGCCTAAAAGTTCATGAAATTCTAAATCTTCCGGTGTTTTCGGAGCACCGTGTTTTGCGAGATAACCAGCGGACGCCACCATCATTCGGCGCATTTCTCCAAGTTTTCTAATCACGGCATTCGAACACGGGTAAAGGCCATGGTTAATCCTGATGTCGCACTCAGGAGGAATGATGTGGACAGGCCCGAGAGTCAATGTCAGATTGACGACGAGTTCTGGATTTCTCCTTTGGAATGCAGTAATCCAAGGAATTAACAAACCATTTCCGATCGCGTTGGGAGCAGATATTCGGATGCTTCCGCTGATGCTGCCTTCCGGTCGTGAGACGGGCGCTGACAGCTTATTAAAACGCTCTAAGAGAGGCTGGATTTTTTCAAGAAATACGCAGCCATGCGGAGTCAATTCGCTTCCGTCTTGATCCCTCACAAAAAGCTTTCCGACGGATTTTTCAAGTGCGGAAATACGACGGGAAACCGAAGCTTTTGAAATATGGAGCTGTTCGGCGGTTTTTCCGACACTGCTTAACCTCGCAAGAACGACAAAGGTTTCCAGGGTTTCGATGGTATCAAGGCTGCGCATAGTGTTCCGTTTAGATCAAAACGATGTCACTCTTTGATGTCTTACCGTAACGCAGTTCAGTCTTCACAATGGTGACATAACGATAATCCATAGGAGAAGATTATGACTTGGACAGTGTGGGCTGCCATCGTTATCGTCATTTTGACGGTGGCTGCTCTGATCAAGCGCTATGAAACCCGCTTGGTCTTGTTAGCTTCCGGTTTCCTTATGACCTGTCTGTCTTTAGATCCGATGCAAGGTTTGAATGCATTTGCGAAGTCTATGACGAACAGCGGGCTGATCATGGCGATTTGCTCGGCGATGGGCTTTGCTTTCGTCGTGCAGATGACCAAATACGACGTGCATTTGGTCAAGCTTTTATCGGCACCTTTGAGCAAACTTGGCTTACTGTTAATCCCGGCGGCAACTGCTATTACCTATTTCATCTGCATTGCGATTCCGTCCGCGGCCGGTTGTGCAGCAGCCGTGGGGCCGACAATGATTCCTTTGCTTCGTCGAGCCGGCGTCAGCCGTCCCGGTACCGCCGCAGCAATCCTCGGCGGAACGTTCGGCTCCATGCTTTCTCCCGGTCTTTCTCACAACGCTTATGTGGCCAAAATGGCCAACCTTGATGTCATCCAAACAATCGGCGTCCACATGAACTACACATTGGTTTGCGGCGCGATCTCGATGATCGGTGTCACGATCATGTGTATTTTGCTCGGAGACTACAAGCCGGGCTCTGTTTCTGAAGATGAATTAGCCGAAGAAAGCGATGTTCAGCGCGTCAATATCTTGAAAGCTTTGGCGCCGCTTGTTCCCGTGCTTATTCTCGTTACCGGAAATTTGTGGATTCCCGCTATAAAGATGGGCGTTGCTCAGGCCATGATTGTCGGCGCAATCTACACGCTGGCAGTAACTTTGTCTGATCCTCAGGCTTTCTCTAAACGTTTCTTTGCAGGTATGGGCAACGGATACGGAGAAGTCTTAGGCATCATTATCGCAGCAGGTGTTTTTGCCGCCGGCTTGAAGGCATCCGGTCTCATTGCCGTCTTCATTGAAGTGCTTCGCGGATCAAACGAAATTGCTCGCTGGGGCGGGTCCCTTGGACCATTTGTGATGGGTGTCATCACCGGGTCGGGAGATGCTGCATTTGCTTTTAACGAAGCGGTTACGCCGCATGCCCCGAGTTTCGGTATGGCTGTTCCGACGCTGGGAACTATGGCTGCTTTGGCCGGGGCGCTTGGCCGAATGATGAGTCCGATTTCAGGTGTTGCCATCGTGATTTGCGGCCTTGCTGGAGTCAGCAATCCGATCGAACTGACGAAACGTCTGGCAATTCCGATGATTATTGCCATCATCTTTGTTGCATTAGCTATGGTTTAGGAGAACATCATGGATTACGTCAAAAACGCAGTAAAACTCAGAAGAGAGCTTCATCAAATTCCTGAGCTTGGTTGGGGCGAATTTTGCACAACCGCCAAAATTTTGGAGACAATTGAACCGCTTGGTTGGAAGACGTATGCCGGAGTTGAGCAGGTCGGCCTTGATGCGGTTATGGGAAGACCGGAAGACTTTGTCGAAAAAAGCAAACAGAGGGCTCTGGAAGAAGGTGTCGACCCGAAACTCATCGAGAGAATGCACGGCTACACGGGTACTATCGCGGAATTAGATACCGGCAAACCGGGTCCTGTCACGGGTCTGCGTTTCGATATTGACTGCGTCGGTGTTGAAGAAACAGACCTCAAAGACCATCTTCCGAACAAGGAAAACTTCAGATCTCGTCACGCAGGTGTCATGCATTCCTGCGGACATGACGGCCACACGGCCGTAGGTCTGACCATGGCGCAATGGATCGTTGATCACAAAGATCAACTGTGCGGAAAGATTAAGCTGATTTTCCAGCCGGCGGAAGAAGGCGTGAGAGGAGGTGCGGCTCAAGCAGCTTCCGGCCTCTTAGACGACGTCAACTATCTGTTAGGAGCTCATCTGGCAATGATGTGTCCGACCGGTGAAGTCTGTGTCTATCCGGAAGGTGTCCTCTGCACGACTAAGTTGGATGTTCGCTTCAAAGGTCGTCCGGCTCACCCGACAATGAGTCCTCACCTTGGAAGGAATGCTTTGGCCTGTGCTTGCACGTGTGTATCTGAGCTTCTTGGCATGGCTCGCCATGGAAAAGGTATCGGCTGCATTAACGTAGGAATGATGCAAGCCGGAGAAGGCAGAAATGTCATTCCGGTACATGCCCAGGTCCAATTAGAAGTACGCGGGGAAACAGCCGAAATCAACGATTTCATGGTAGATCAGGCCAATCGTATCGTTAAAGGTACAGCCTTGGCTTACGACGTTGAGTATGAAGTTGAGAAAGTCGGTGAGGCCGGTGAACTTAATAATGATCCGGAACTGGCAGCTATGGTGACGGAAGTTGCCGGAAGCCTTCCGAGCTGTGAACGCGTTGTACAGCACAAGAAGCTTGGATGCTCTGAGGATTTCACGATGCTCGCAACCCGCGTGAAAGCTGCAGGAGGCAAGAGCGAATTTTTTGTAGTGGGTGCCGACAGAACAGCAGCGCACCATCAGAGAGAATTTGATTTTGATGAGAAAGGGCTCGAAACAGCTATCGGTATTTTCAAAGGCTGTGTGATGAAACTGAACGGAATCTAATCCTCTAAGCCACCTCAAAACCATAAAGCAACGGGCTCGATAATCGAGCCCGTCTTAGCACCTTCTAAAAACTAGCGATTACTTGTGCGCTTTTTTGATGGCAGCCGAGGCAGCGTCAGCGGCGTCAACACCGGAGATGATTGCCCAGGAGTTCATCATAGCGGTCATGGAGTCGGCACCGTTAGCACCGCCGACCACGCAGCCTGCACCATAGAGGCCCGGGATGGGTTTGCCGCCTTTACCCAGGATCTGCATGTTGGCGTTGGCTTTCAGGCCGCCGAGCGTTGTCGCAAAGCGAGGCTTCTGTTCAACAATGTAGAACGGCGGCTTAATCAGTTCCTTCGGATCTTTACGGTTGAACTGAGTATCCTTGCCGGCTTTAGCCATTTCATTCCACTGTTTAACAGTGGCTTCGAGGCCTTCCGGATTGATACCGATTTCTTTGGCTGCTGCGGCTAAACTGTCGGATTCAACCATGACAGGTTTGCCGTTGTTCTTGATGTTGAGCCATTCGCGAAGAACTTTTTCATCCGGAACGAGCTTGTCTTCGATACTCTTGGCCAGATAGCGCTTGTAGCCGGTTTCGTCCATTACCAAGTACATGATCTTATCGGGCTGAGCAACTGTAATGTCGGTCAATTCGCCCAAAGAAGCACGTTCATTGATGATACGTTTGCCTTGACTGTTGACATAGATGGCACCGGTGTCGTTAATCGTGGCTGTGGAGCTGGCGGTTGCAGCTAAACCATGATGAGGAACGGTTTCAACGCCTTGCGGGTAGACCTTCACGAGGTCCATGTTGATGTTTTCTGCACCGATCTTGCGAGCCATTTCATAGCCTTGACCTGCGTCGCTGTCTAGCCCATAGAAGAGGTAGCCATTCAGTGTCTTCGGAAGCATGTCGGTCTTAGCACCGAAACCGCCGGAAGCCAGAATGGTTTCTTTGGCATTGATGGTGATCTTGTCGCCGTCGGAATTGACAGCATGGATACCGTCAACACGTCCGCCTTTGTAAATCAAGGAAGTAGCGCGTGTTTCCATCAGGATCTTGCCGCCGTGATCCGTGAAGATACGGGACATCGTTCTGATGAAGTTGGGAGAGCGGCCTTCGACGCCAAGCTGACGGGAAGCGGAGTGGTCAGGATACTGAGTTGCGGCAGGACCGTAAGGAATCTTGAGGTCGTCGATCAGCCAATCCACGACGGAGCCGGCTTTTTCGGTAACCATCTTGACGAGGACCGGGTCATTGCGGTGTTTGCCGACATGCATGATGTCTTTGTAGGCAAGGGCAGGAGAGTCCTTGGTTTCATGCATGACTTCGCGCTGATAGCGGGAACCCGTTGCAATCAGCGTACCGGCATTCAAAATCGTATCGCCGCCGAGGTACGGCATTTTTTCAATCAGGATTGTGGGATTGCCGTTTAACTGAGAACGGACGGCTGCGGCCATACCGCTGGCGCCGGAACCGACAACGACAACAGCTGTTTTGTAGCTGACATCAATGTTGGAAGCGGGTTTCTTAATCGGAGCTTTGTAGAACTCGCTCGGTGTACCGCCGGCCGCTTTGACTGCGTTGGTGGCGGCAGCCTTAATAGCCATGGAAGTTAAGGAAGCGCCGGCAACGTTGTTTACGCCCAGAGACTGGCGAGCAACGATTTCAGCTGGAATACGTGCAATCGCAGCATCGCCGATCATGGCGGATTCGCCGGATTTCACGACTTTAACGTTTGCAATTTTTCCGGCTTTAATCGTAACGGCAACGGTGACAGGGCCGTTTTTGCCGTTGGCTGTTCCTTCAAAAGTACCGTCCTGAATAGCGGCCTGTGCGTAAGATGCAACGGCCATAGAAACAGCGACGGAAGTCAGCAATGTCTTAAAAATCATTGAGTTATCTCCATTGGTGCGGTTGTTAACTGTGTCGAATTGTAAATGATTTAGATAAAAATAGATAGAATTTCTTACGTATTTCCACTTAACTATTACGAACACCCCCTTGAGAGACAAGGTAACTAATTAAAAATCTTGAGAAAAATTTTTCAGCCGTTTTGATTAATACGGGGGATGAAAAATGGATATGTTTCTTCGGAATTTTTTCTTCAAACAACTGGAGTATGTGCCTTCCTATTTTGGGGCTCGTAGGAATATGGGGTTTCTACCTATTGTAGTATCGTCGAGTTTGGTTGGTTTGGTATTACTTAGGTTTTGAAGATGCGGTTACATACCGAAAATTCGTCAGTCCGATTTATTGCGATCAGCTTGCTTGTTTTTCTGGCTGTCAGTTTTGTGGGATATTGGTACTGGAGTCCGTACTACGCTGCCGATCAAATCAAGAATGCTGTAGAGTCAGGCGACACAACAAAGATGAGTAAGTTCATCGATTTTCCCAAAGTCAGACTAAACATCCAGCGCCAAATCAATAACCAAATTGATATCAAGCTGCAGGAATTCCAACAGATGCCCGTCAGCAGCCACAACCAGATAGACCTGTATTCTTTCCAGCTCGTTGACCGCCTTGTCCGCGACCTCATTACAGAAGAAGGGATTGCTGCATTGATCAGCGGAAAGAATAGATTGAGCAAATACGCTTCTCACGAAGAACACGGCCAACTGAAAGACGTCGTACCCCAGGTTAAGGATGATGAACCCTGTGATGTCGAGGTCGAAAAGAAATACGGCGACGATTTCAACCGCTTTTACGTGACTTTGACCGGTAAAGATGAACCGGAGGATAAGGTTCTCATTACGCTTTCGCGTGAAGGATTTTTCTTCTGGCGCGTCACAAACGTTCTTTTGCCGTTTGGCGCTTAATTTCAGAACTTGTCTGCACAAGATCATAGGCAGCAAGAATTAGCGGAAATCTGGCTTTTAGGGCATTTTTTGATTGCTTGACTATTGTCTTCAAACGCACCAAACTAACTTCACCTTGCTGATGTGAGACGGTAGGCTGGGAAAGTTTCCGTTTCCTTGTCTGTTCTGTTAGTTCTAAGCTATACCTTCGTGCAGAAAGTGCGTCCATGGTTTGATGAGCTCCTGCCGATCTGAAATTTTCAAAGGAAGTTAAATGCCGTTTGTTTTTGCTCAAGCTTGTGTTCCGGCGGTTCCCGTCTGGGGCGAAAAAGATCAATATTTTCCGATTCATCGTGTTTACGCAATCGCCGGTAATTATGCTGATCATCTAGCTGAATTGGGCCGAGAAGAAAAGACGGAACCGGTGTTTTTTACAAAACCTTCTGACGGCCTTGTGGTTTGTAGAGAAGGCAAGAGTGCAGACATACCTTATGCACGAGAGACGGATTCACTTTGCCTTGAAGTTGAACTCGTTGTTGCTATCGGCAAAACCGCGCCGGAAACGGGCTTTGTGACTCCCGAGGAAGCCGAGGAATATGTTTTCGGTTATGCCGCAGGTGTTGAGTTCACACGCCGCAATTTCCAGAAAGCTGCCCGCGAAAATCGTCAGCCTTGGGAAAAAGCCAAATGCTTCGACGACTCGGCGCTCATCACTGAAATCAGAGAAAAACATCGCATGCCCGACATGGATCAGGCAACTCTTTGGCTTTATGTCGACAATCAGGAAAGACAAAGAGGCAATACGAACCAGATGATGCACAGCATCCCTGAGCTGGTATCCGAAATTTCTAAATATTGGCGTTTGACGGCAGGAGACCTGATTTACACAGGAACTCCGAGAGGAAGCGGCCCGATTGATATCGGACAGAGTTTTGAGGGCGGTGTGAACGGCGCCGGAAAGTTCGCGGGTAAGATTGTTAGTCGTTAAGATAAGTTTTAGAAACAGTCAAGGCTAGTTCGGTGATTTCCGTCCTAGCCTTTCGTTATTTTTGCTTATGAGCAAAGTTTGCTGAATTGCTGCTGGCCTCTCTCATTGTAAGTAATGGCGAAATTGCCTTGACGCACAGTCACTGAGCTTCCCGTATATCCCAAGAGCGTCCCAAGTTTGCCAAAAAGCATGACTCCTTTTTCGTTGTAGACGCAAACGAATTTGCCTTGTTGTACAGCGCTTCCAATTGCCATTTTCTTCTCCTCGCTTTCTAAAATTCCGGAGACTTCTTAAGGAATCCCCCTGCCGGTATTCTAGTTCGGAGAGAAGAAGAAAGAAAAGACTATTGGCCGGCGGAAAGCGGTGTGACTGTCTCTTTGATTCCGTTGATGTTTCCGGCGATGCTGCTCGGCTGAGGCTTCAAATGTGGCGGAAGAAGTTTTTCTCCGTCGATCAAACCTTTCTTGCCCATCATCTCTGCAATCGCTGACCCCAGCTCAGCCACAGCGCCGGCGTAAAAATAGCTGCTGTTGTATCGGAGAACCGCGGTGAAGTTTTTAGTTCCGACTCGGTAAAGCTTTTCAAAATCAACAGAACCCGGCAGATAGAACGGATAGTCCACAATGAACACGGGCATATTGCCGGCAAAGCGATCTGCATTGTCTAACGGTTTAACGCCGTTATTGATCAACTGGTTCCAGGTAAAGCGAGGATTAGTGCCACCCCCGAACTTAGCAGCCTGAGCCGGAGAGATATCAGCTTCAATTAACATCGGCAGGCCTTCGACCCAGCCATGTTTGCTCAGGTAGTTGGCGATAGAGCCGATGGTATCGGCGGTCGAATGATTGATGTCGATCTTTCCGTCACCGTCAAAGTCAACACCGAAACGTTTAATAGAGCTCGGCATAAACTGAGGAAGACCGACAGCACCGGCATAAGAGCCTTGAACCTCAAAAGGCTTTAGGTCGTTGTTGTAAAGAATGACCAGGAATTCCTCAAGCTCTTTCTTAAAGAAATCAGCTCTGCGCTTGTAATCAAAACTCAATGTGACCAATGAATCGAGGACTTTCCAGCTGCCGGTGTTTTCGCCGTAGCGGGTTTCTACACCAATGATACCGATGATGACGGCCGGGTCCACATGATAGATTTCTCGGGCGCGCTCTAAGTAGACTTCATTGTCTTTCCAGAACTGGACGCCTAAGTTCAGGCGATGGGCACCAAGGAAGATATTGCGGTATTTTTCCCAGTCCTTGCGGGTGTCTTTAGTACCCGGCTTGGCGCGTTTCGGTGTCATCAGACGTTCGATTTTGGGTTGGTAAGTCGCCTGATCCAAGATGGCGGCGACCCAATTCTGATCGAGCCCGCGGCGTTTGCAGACGTCTTGAATGAATTTTTTAACTTCAGGTCTTCTGCTGTAGGGCATTGCCTTCTCAGCGGAACTTGAGGACATGGATTGTGCCAATGCCAAACCGGAAAAAGCGGCGAGCCCTGAAATACCTGAAATAAGAATTGATCGTCTGAGCATATAACGCCTCCTAAGTCCTACTAAGATTACCTGAATTTGCTCCGAATTGTACGGACAAGGTGTAAACGTCGCGAGAAAAATTCCACCACAGCAACATTGAGTGACAAGAACAGTCTTTGTTGATCTTTTGGAAACTCATCGGCATTGTCGGTTTTGACTTAATACGAGTTAAACTCTAATTTATTTTTTACCGTAATTTTTTTACGGTTGAGTGCTACCATCTCCAAGTATCCGTTAAGGAGAAGTGAGAAAGGATGTTGAAGAGATTTCAGGTAAGTAACTTCAAGCAGTTCAATTCGTTGGAGTGGAATTTTTCTAAAGTGAGAAGCTATGACTTCTCCAGGGGCTGTTTGACGGAGACGTCGGCGGGAAACTTTGTTAAGACTGCATTAGTTTTCGGTCGTAATAGCTCAGGTAAATCTAATCTGGGACTTGCAGTTTTTGACATTCTGCAACATCTCTCTGGTAAAGCAGCAAAAAAGGGCGCTTACACATACTACGCAAATGCCGACCATCCTAATGAAGCCGTCAAATTTAGCTATACCTTCTTGTTGGACGGCAAGGAAGTTGTCTATTCCTACAGCAAAATGTCCTGTCTTGAATTATCAGCAGAGTCTTTACTAATAGACGGGAACGAAGTTTTTTCTTGGAATAAGGAAGAGAACATTCATAAATTTGACAATCTCCCCTCTTTTGGCTTTGAGAGTCCTAATTTTGTCCATAAAGATTCTCAGCTTTCTTTCCTTAGTTACCTGGCAGATAGCCCTCTATTACAGCCTAGTTCAACAATAAGAAGACTCGTGGATTTCGTAAGGTCTATGCGCTGTTTTAGCCCTGATAAAGGAAGCGGCTTGGGGGGTCTTTCACCGGTAAAGAAAAATTTTGAATCTTTCATCATCAGAAATGGTCTGCTAGAAAAGTTTGAAAACTTTCTGAATGAGCACGGCGTTAAGGAACGGCTGAAAGTAGCTACGACCTTGGAAGGTCGCGAAGGGTTGTATGTTGACCACGAGCAGGCGTTACCTTTTTTAGCGGTTGCCTCAAGCGGCACTTTGTCGCTTACTTCTTTGTTCTACTGGCGAGAATTCCTTAAAGCAAACGAACCAAGTTTGATTTATATCGACGACTTCGACGCTTTTTACGACAACGAAGTTGCTAAGCAAGTTTTCGGTATAGCGAAAACCCTCGATATTCAATGTATCCTCACAACCCACAATACCAATTTGTTAACCCACGCAAATACGCGAGCTGATTGTTGTTTCTTGTTGCGGGAGAACAACATAAGACCATTTTCGGATCTGACCACCCGAGAAATACGTCAGGGCAATAATCTTGAAAAACTCTTCCTGAGTCATGAATTCGAGAACTAAGCGGATCATTGTTATGTTTTGGACTCACGGTTAATCCAACAAAAGTAATTCACTGCCTTGCATTAATTGTTTTGTTGTCGGCAGAACCATCCCAAGAAAAAGTTAAAATTGAAGGAAAGGCTCAAAAAGAAGAAATCCCATGGCTGACACAGCTTTCTATACTCACGGATTGTTCCTCAAACATAAGATGGGGAACAACAATCCCGAATGTCCCAAACGCCTGGAAAAAATCGAAGAGCTCATGCTGGCTGCCGGTACATCTCAGTTTGTCGATCAAAAGACGCCGCCGATGGTTGCTGTAACCGACATGCTGGCTGCGCACGATGCCGACTATATTTCCTACCTCTCTCACAACTCACCGAAAGAAGGTCTGAACACTATCAGTGTCGACACTGCGATGAATCCATACACATGGGAGGCGGCGCAATATGCCGCAGGCGCCGCCTGCGCGGGCGTGGACGATGTTCTTTCAGGTCAATATAAGAAGGTCTTCTGCGCGGTCAGACCGCCCGGACATCATGCGCATCGGGATCATTCAGGCGGATTCTGCTTCTTAAATAATGTGGCAATCGGTGCGCTGCACGCCATAGGAGTCTACGGATTAAAAAGAGTCGCGGTTGTGGACTTCGATGTTCATCATGGGGATGGGACAAGCGACATCCTGGGTGGCCGAGATGATGTTTTAATTCTGGACGGATTCCAGGAAGCGCTTTTCCCCTATGCCCATATCCATCATGCACCGCCCAACGCCGTTTACACTCCTTTCCCGGAAGGCACGGAGGGAATAGCACTTCGCCGAACCATGGACGAAGTTTGGATGCCCAAGCTCAAGGAATACAAACCTGAACTGATTATGGTTTCTGCAGGATTTGATGCCCACCGAGAAGAAGACCAGGCACAGCTTTTAATGGTTGAACGCGACTATGCATTTTTGGGACGCCGGCTGGCTTCCTGCAAGTCTGAGATTCCTGAATGCCGTGGGGTCGTGGCGGTGCTGGAAGGCGGATACAACACATCTTCTTTGGCCAGAAGCTGCGCGGCCTTCATTCATCAGCTGGCTTGCACGGATTAATCGATGCACTCAGGAAAGAACTTGCTTATGCCCGGCGTGTCCAAGCGGGAGGTTCTTGCTTGGGCGTCCTACGATTTTGCCAACTCCGGCTACACCACCGTCATTCTGACGGCTGTTTACAACGCGTTTTTTGTTTCGGTCGTCGCGGAAAATGCCGTTTGGGCAACATTTGCCTGGACGCTGACGATCACGCTTTCCAACTTGCTGTCCATCGCTGTCATTCCGGTGATCAGTGCTTTGGCAGATGCAAAAGCGAATAAACGCTTCTGGCTTGCCGTGATGACGGGAATCTGCTGTATGAGTACCGCTACGCTTGCCTATACAGGCCCGGGAACTTTAGCGTCTGCGGTTATTTTGATCATCATTTCTAATACGGCATTTAACGCCGGTGTTTCGCTTAATTCAGCTTTTCTTTCCGAGTTGGCAAAGCCGGAAGCGTTCGGCAAAGTTTCCGGCTGGGGTTGGTCTTTCGGATATCTAGGCGGGATCGTCAGTTTGGCGGCTTGTCTGCTCATCGTTTTTGAAGGACAGAAAGCAGGGCTCCCGGCTGATGTCTATGTGCCTTACACGGCAATGTCGACTGCGACGATTTTCTTTGTGATGGCGCTTCCGATGCTCTTGTATGTTAAGGAGCGTTCCAAGCCTAAAAACATCTCTTTTGAAAAGACTTTCAAACGAATCCGAAAGGAATCTGCTGACAGTTTCCGGCTCCTCAAGCGTTATCCGGAATTTTTGAAGTTTTGCGCCTGCGGGCTTTTCTACCAGGCCGGAATTGCTGTTGTCATCACGCTGTCGGCGGTTTACGCCCAGCTCGTCATGAAATTTACGACCGCACAGACGATTAGTTTGATTTTGGTCGTCAATATCACCGCTGCCATCGGAGCGTTTGTATTTGGGTACGTTCAGGACCGTCTTGGACACAAGAAGACCTTAGCGCTCACGATTCTTTTGTGGATCGTTATGGGCGTTATGGCAGCTTTCTCCCAAGGGCCGGTTACTTTCTGGATCGCCGCCAATATTGCGGGCGTCGCAATGGGCTCAAGCCAATCCGCCGGCAGGGCGGTAGTTGCAGTCTTTGCTCCCGCCGGTGAACTCGCTCAGTTTTATTCCGCCTGGAATGTGGCGGTTTGGGGTGCCAACGTTTTAGGTCCGATTACATACGGTACGGTGACTTGGCTGACATCGGGCGATCAAAGAACGGCCATTCTTGTGACTACACTTTTCTTTGTGATCGGACTTTTGATCCTTCGCTGGGTGCGACTTCCCTCTAAAACCTCTTGTTGATCCTCGATTACCCGATGAAAGCGCGGGATTCCGAAGGTCTGCGTAAAACAAAACGCTCCTGAAAAGGAGCGTCTTGCGAGTATTGCGGTTCAGCTAGGCTTAGCTTAATCCGGTGATCTTGCCGTCAACGACATCGATGGTGTAGGCAGCGGGCTTCTTGGGGAGTCCCGGCATACGCATGATGGCGCCGGTGGTCACGACCAGGAAACCTGCGCCGGCGTTCAGAATGATGCGCTGGAATCGGGCGATCAAAGAACGGCCATTCTTGTGACTACACTTTTCTTTGTGATCGGACTTTTGATCCTTCGCTGGGTGCGACTTCCCTCTAAAACCTCTTGTTGATCCTCGATTACCCGATGAAAGCGCGGGATTCCGAAGGTCTGCGTAAAACAAAACGCTCCTGAAAAGGAGCGTCTTGCGAGTATTGCGGTTCAGCTAGGCTTAGCTTAATCCGGTGATCTTGCCGTCAACGACATCGATGGTGTAGGCAGCGGGCTTCTTGGGGAGTCCCGGCATACGCATGATGGCGCCGGT
>OCQC01000973.1_pt1 | contig 23700 bp, 15 predicted proteins | sample 1538401 | NCBI WGS metagenome assembly OCQC01 (sample SAMN04571689, study PRJEB22368) | human gut metagenome | biome: human gut; material: stool | host: Homo sapiens | place: Luxembourg | collected 2012-08-03 | reverse complement strand
GAGGTAATTGGAATGGAATCAATAATAGCTGGTGGAAAAGCAACTTTACTTGCAATTACTGAAAATGGATTTGGAAAGAGAACAGAATTAGATGAATATAGAGTACAAATTCGAGGAGGAAAAGGAGTTGTAACATATAAAATAACTTCAAAAACTGGTAAATTAGTAGGAGCAAGAATTACAACAAATGATGAAGATGTAATGCTTATAACAGATAAAGGTACTTGTTGTTCTCATTAGGTTAAAGATATTAGTGTATTAGGCCGTCCAACACAAGGCGTTACTCTAATGAGAACAACAGATGGTGGAAAGGTAGTAAGTATTGAAACATTAACACCAGAAATAGCAGAAGTAGAAGAAAATTAATAAAATAAAAAGAGACCTATATGATGGTCTCTTTTTTGTAGAAAATTTTATATAAAAAAGCAAGATAAATAGGTTTATTTTTGCTTTTTTGGCTAAATTTAATTAATGCTTTGGTTTTAGTCTTAAATCATCGCCGAAAAAATAGTAAATATCGTAAAATCCAGCAATTCTGGAACCAATGCGTTCTTCATAATTTTTAAATATATTATTAATATTTAAATTTGTAGAAATAATTGTTTTAGTAACATGATTACTTAAATTTAATAATCGTGTATTTAATATAGTAAATAATTCACTTAATTTCATACTATTTAAACATTCTGTTCCAAGATCATCAATAATTAATAAATCAGATTCTAAAACATTTTTATAAAAATCATCTTGATTAGATGTTTTATATTTATTCATTTTTTTATCAATAACAGTTTCGAGTAAAACAGGAGCTGTCTGATAAAGTACGTTTTTTCCATTTTTAATTAATTCATTTGCAACACAATTGCTCATAAAAGTTTTTCCGAGCCCTGTATTGCCAGTAAATAATAAATTATGTGTTTCTGGATTGTCAAAATTTTTAACAAATTCAATACATTTTGTTTTTATTGTAATAATATTTTGTCGTGGTGAAATATTTAATCTATATTTTTCAGGTTCGATTTTATCTGAAAAAATATTAGGATTAAATGTTTCAAAATTTTCTTTGCTTAAATTTGAAATATTAGATTTATTATAAGATATATCTAATAATTTTTGTTTTAAACAAGGACATAAAGTAGAAGCTGAATTTTCTGTTTGGATATATCCAGTATCTTTACAAAGCTTGCATTCATAATTAGGTTCTAAATAATCATCTGAAATATTATTTTCTTTTAATATATTTTCTTTTTCTTTTTTCAATTCATCAGCTTTTTTATTTAAAGTATTTAAAGAAGTTGTAGAACCCATTAAAATATTTTTTGCTGTATTTATTGCAAAATTATTTAATTCATCTTCAATTTCTTGAAGTCTAGGAAGTTTTTTGTAAAGTTCTGCTTTTCTAGCATCTAAATCAAGTTCAGCTTTTAATTTTTTTTTATCATATTCTGATAAAAGTTCTGATAAGATTTCGTTAGACATTTATATCTCCTTCTATATTAGAAAAGCCTGAATATGAATCTGCTGAAACTTTAGGTTCTTCTGTATTCATTCCAGAATTAGCATATAAAAAGGCTAAATTATCATATTGCCTTTGATCAAAAGATGCTTTAGCAACTTGCTTTTCTAATTGTTTTGTATCTTTCTTTTGTTTGTTTCGTTGCTCTATAAATGCAATAATTTCATTTGGTGTTTTTAAATTTCTATCATGCCAATCAGTAATAATATTATTAAAATATTCAAAAGTTGGATTTGATTTGAATACGGTTCTTTTTAAAGCAATCTCAATAATATTAAGATCATAACCGAAATCAATAACCCATTTTTCAATATAAGCTTCTTCATATTGTGTAAGAGTATTTTTTCCAAGTTTTTTTGCAATTGTTTTCTTTATTTTAACTAATTTTTCTTGTTTTTGATAATATAAATCCAAATCATTCCAAGACTGAATTCTATTGCTTCCCCAAGCTTCAGCTACTGTTTGAACATATTTTTTGTGTAAAGCGGAACGCTTAAAACAATAATCAAAAAGAGCTATCATAACTTGGTCATCAAAATTATATTTAGTGAACCATAAATCAATATCATTATACCATGAAGGTCCCATAATTCCTTGGAAATAAGCATTATTGATATGGTCAATAACTTTTGCTCGAGCTTTGTTTTTTGCTATATCTGCAACCTTTTCAGGAGAAGCTGTTAGATTTGGTTTATATAATTTATGAAGTGTTATTTCTTGTAAATTTGTTACAATATAACCAGTTTCTTTTTTTGTAATTAAAGATTCAGATTCTAAGTATGCAATAGCGTCATTAATTTCTTTTAATGGTAATGCTAATTTTCTTGACATATCATTTAATTTTATATCTTTGTTATATTTTGATAAAAATATCATATAAAGATAGACTTTTACACATGTTGCTGGCATTTGCGACAAATATTCTGCAAAAAAGATGTCTGGTACAACTGTTTCAGAGAATAATAATGGCAATTCTGGTTGTTCTAACTTCATTTTACGTCCTCCTCCCAAAAAGAATAATTTTTTTATAAACTATGTAGAATTATATCATGTTAGAAAATAAAATCAAGTGTAAAAAAAGAAAAAATTAATATTTTTTAAACAAATATATTTTTGGCTTTATTAAGAATTTTATAATGTATTTTAATACATATATTACTGGTTCACCATTAAAACCTATAATGCTAAAAAGGGTAAATGGGAAACAGAAAGAAATTAATAAAAATATTTTAATACTCCAGTTTTTTAAGAATAAGTGTAAAATTAAAAATGATATTCCATAAATAATTAAATTAAAAAATGCAGTGGAATAATCAATAATTCCTAGTAATTTATTCTTAAAATTATAATTCTGTGGAAAAATAAATTTCATAAGCACCTCCAACTTTATTTTTTTAGAAAGTTTTCCACATTTTGAGAGAAAGTTGTGGAAACTCCTCCGAGAAAATCACGTGCAAAAGAATTAGCTTTTATTAAAGCGTAAATTGCACCAATGTATATAAATTTTATCATTAAATTATTAGAAGAATAATTCATAGAAAATAAAATTAAAAGGACAAGAGAAACTATAATTTGTATAAATAATAATGAAAAAAGGTTACGGATCCAACTTTTAAAGAACCATGAAGTATTTTCTAAAATCAATGACAAAATAGCAAAAGGAGTAAGTAATATAAAAATTTTAAGCATTACATATCTAAAAGAATATGTAAAAACTAAATTTAATAAAGAGACCGAAAGTGAGGCTTTTAATATTCCATCTAAAGAGAAAATATCAGAAGAGATGTCTAATAATTTTGAATTATTTATTTCGACTATTAATTGGGCAAAGCAAATATTTTTGTGAAATAAATCTTCACCAATTCCTCTAATTGCAAGAGTAATATTAGATACAATATCTAAGGATTGGCCGATTAAAAAATAGGAACAATTAATACAAATACCGAAAATAATTGATTTAATAATAAATTGATGAGGCTTTTCAATAGGAGAATAGGTAAAATGAGAGAAGAGATATTTTATTGCATAAAAAATTAAAAAGCCAAAAAGTAAAGCATTAGAAATTAATAGAATTCCATTAGATGCAGAAGTTCCTAAAATTTTTTCAAAAAAAGAATCATGTATAATATCTGAACTTATAAATGTAATATCATCAAGGACATCATAGACATTTGTATCAATTGAGGAAAAAAGATTTCCTAAAATTGTATTAATAGATTCCATTATAATAGTTGTAATGTTTGAATTATTGTCCATTTAACCACCTAACCAACTAAAGACTGGATTGCAGATAAAATAAGATCAATTGCTAAAATAAAAGCATAAGAGAAAAGGGAACCAGTAATTAGTTTTTTTCCTGTTCGTATTTTTTCTTCATCACCGAAACTAAATTTTCTCATTAAAGCTCCAGAGCAAACAGCAACAGCTGCAGCAGGAGTAGAAATTTTTATAATCCAACTTTCAATGTTTTCAAAAGCACTATTAAGTTTATTTACTAATTTGGGCGTGGCACCGAAAACAGTTGTAGATAAAATAATTATAAGATATATAGTTAAAATAATTGTAAATGTTATTTTTTTCATAAAATCATCCTTTCTTAAAATATGGAAACATTTTCAATTTTGTGGGTTTAAAAATTTGAGAACCATCAGACAAAAAAGTGAGAGCAGAAAATGTTTCCAAGCTTTGCGTAAAAAAATTAGTATCATAAATAAAATCTTTTTGGGTGTAAGTATTAATGCTCTCTGTAATACTTGAGTTTTGAGAATTTAAAGAATTTGTAATATAACTAAATTTGGTTTCTTTAGCATTTTCAGAAATACTTTTAGATAAGTATTGTTTATTTTCTTTTCCTAGCTGTTTTTGAGCTTCTTCTATTGTAAAAATATCGTCGGTTCTGAACCAAATTTTATTAATTAAATTTTGACAGATAACTCTTACGGCAGTCTCATCTTTTAAAGTATTTTTTAAAGATGAGTAACTTTGAGTTGAAACAATATTAATACATTTTGCCTCACGACTAAGAGCGAAAAAATCTGCATCTGTTTTTGTAACATATTCTGCATATTCATCACATATGAAGGCTGAGGGAGCAGATTTGGAATTTGATAAGCGATACATTATTTCTGATTGAAAATCTAATTTTAAATAAGTTGCAATAATTTTGGAGAGATTTTTATATTCTGCAATATTCATATTTAAAACAACAATGTTTCCTTTTTGTAACATAGAATTAAAACCTTTAAAATTCAAATCTTTTTTGGCTGGGCAAAATACTTTTGAAACATTATAATCAGAAACAAAAATATTTGTAATACGAGAAATTTCAGATTTTAAGATTGCTAAAGTACGAGAATCTAGTGAATTAAATTCTTTTTGAAAAAAGTCTAAGGCAGAGTTTAATTCGTAAATTTCTTTATATGAAAATTTCGATTGACAAAATAAATTTTTTAAAATATCTATTTTGGATTTATAGTAATTAGGTTCTGTAATTAATTTATGAAGTTCAATAAAAGTGACATATCCGTTATTATATAATCTACAAAGTTTTATACATTCTGCAAGAATCTGTTCAGCTTTATCAAGCCAAAATGATTCAGTGTTATTTTCAGAAAAAAGTAATAAAATAGTTTTTAATCTATTAGCTAATACAATAGGATTCAGATTTGGCTTGTGGAGTGGATTGTATCTTATATGAGAATTTAATCCAATTTCAATTAAATCTTTTTCTAAATGATATTTATAAGCTAAATTTTTTACGTGCTTGAAATAATTACCTTTTACATCTAATATTAAAATACCTATTTTTTTATCTGGATTTTGAGAATTGAATTTTATTAGTTGTTCGGTAAATGGGTACATAGCTGAACTTGTTTTTCCTGTACCTATTGTACCAGTTATTAAAAAATTCTGATATAATCCTGCTTCTGGAATATAAATAGATTGATTGTTTTCTAAATTCTTACCTATTAATAATTTTAAATTGGAATCTGATTGAATTGCTGAAATAGTGTGAGCTGGATTGGTTTTAGAAGTATTTTCAAAAATTTTAAATCTTATAATTAATGAATTTATTATAATAAAACTTGAAAATGTGTAAAAAAATATAAAGCTAATTTTTAAAAAATTCCAAAGAGAAGAATTATTGTAGCAAATGTCAAAAGGATGAAATCCTAATGTAACAACTATTTCTTTTGCATTATACAAAGGTAAAAAAAGTTGGTAAGAGCAAAAAAGTAACAGTATTAAACAGGTGAGAGTGAAAATAAAACGCCTCATCTTTAAACCTCCTATGAATTTTGATTTTGTTTGATTTTTAATTTTGAACCTTGTAAATTATGAAATAATTTTATATCAAAAAATGTATAAATTGAATATAAAGTAATTAAAACACTAATAATATATAAGATAAAAAAGATATTTATTAATGAATTTAATGTCATAATAAAAAGTATCACCGCCTTGTTTGACTTATTCGATAAACATAATATAACAAATTTTTAATTTTGTCTATACTTTTTTGAAAATTTATGATAAAATATTTATGACAATAAAATTTAGGAGGGAAAAAATGAAATTTAATAAAGATACAAAAATTGGTGAAATTCTACAAGTTGCACCAGAAAAAGCAGAAATTTTAATTGACTGCGGAATGCATTGTATAGGTTGTCCTGCATCACAAATGGAAACATTAGAAGAAGCTTGTGAAGTGCATGGAATAGATGTAGAAGAAGTAATAGAAAAACTAAATGCATAAAAAATTTAAAAAATTTGAAATTTTTTTAAAAAATGTATTGACAATTGCAAAAAAATGATGTATTATAAGTAAGCGTTGTGCAATACATGCATACGGGCTATTAGCTCAGGTGGTAGAGCACTTGACTTTTAATCAAGTTGTCCCGCGTTCGAGTCGCGGATAGCTCACCAAAATAAGAATTCTAATTTGAAATATAATTAGAATTCTGTCATTATGGCCCCGTGGTCAAGCGGTTAAGACACCGCCCTTTCACGGCGGAGTCATGGGTTCGATTCCCGTCGGGGTCACCACGATGCCACTTTAGCTCAGCTGGCCAGAGCACCGCACTTGTAATGCGGGGGTCCCCAGTTCGAATCTGGGAAGTGGCTCCAAATTGTCAGTAGTTTTGCGAATAAGCTTAATTACTGGCTTTTTTTGTGCTTATATAAAAAATGTGTTATAATGTATATATAAAATAGGAGGAAGAAAATATGGTAATATTAATAACTGGTGCATCAAGGGGGATTGGCAGAGAAATTGCAATAACATTATCAAAAGAAGGACATAAAATAATTGCAAATTATAATAAATCAGAAGAACAGGCTAAAGAATTGGAAAAACAGAATACTAATATAGAAATTTTTAAGGCAGATGTATCTAAAAGAAATGAAGTACAAAATATGGTACAAGAAATAATAAAAAAATATGGAAAAATAGATGTATTAATAAATAATGCAGGAATATCAGAAAATAAATTGTTTACAAATGTTACAGATGAAGATTGGAATAGAATGATAAATACAAATTTATATTCAGCATTTTGTGTTAGCCAAGAAGTAATTCCATATATGATACACGAAAAAAATGGATGTATTATAAATATTTCTTCTGTTTGGGGAATAGTTGGCTCATCTTGTGAAACTATATACTCAATTGCGAAAGCTGGAATTGATGGAATGACTAAATCTTTGGCAAAAGAATTGGGACCATCAAATATAAGGGTAAATTCTATTGCACCAGGAATAATTGATACAGAAATGAATAAAAATTTAACTGATGAAGATATTAAAAATATAAAAGAAGAAATTCCATTAGAGAAAATTGGAAAGAAAATAGATATTGCGAGATGCATAATGTGGCTTATAAATGATGAATATACTACGGGACAAGTGATTTCGATTAATGGTGGATGGGTTATTACATAAATAAAAAAGCAGATCTTAAAAATCTGCTTTAATTTTATTCTTCATTTGAAGCTTTTTTTCTATAATTACCAGATATTAGTTTTGGTAAATAAGTAATAACTTTATAAATTGCTAAACGCACTTTTTTACTCCAAAGATATGATTTTCTTAATTTTCTTGCAGAACCTAAAGAAACAGGCTCATCATCTAAAACAACTAATTCAACTGGCTTTTTTTCAATTTGGAAAATATAATTAGCTCCGCCATTATTATCCCATTCATTTTTTTCATTAAAGAAACAGAAATTAAATGTCTCACTTGAAATAAGCTCAACTTCTGTTTGAAAGCCAAGTTCTGTTTTTTCCATTTTTACATCTTTTACATTATCCCAATTAGCTCCAAATCCGTAATGAAAAAATACTTCTTCAGAAGCATCTTGAAAAAATTTTCCTGTATATGAAATTTTTACTTTGCTATTTTCAACTAATTTGTCAGTGTTGAAAAATATGTTTTTTACTAATTCCATTCTAAAAATCTCCTTCATCTTTTGTTGAACCTATTATATTATTAAATTTTACAATATTCAAGTATTTTTTCGAAAAAAGTCAAAAAAAATAATAAAAAAAGTAAAAAAAATTTGAAAAGTAATAAAAAAACGCAAAAAACATATATATTATTAAGAAATTTCTTAAAAAAAATTGTCAAATTTATGAAATTGTGGTATTATATAATAAGAGATAAAAGGAGAAAAAATATGGTAGAAGAAAAAAACAATCCAAATGAACCAAAAAATAGTGGTGTAGCGCTGTTAGATAAAGAAGAGGTTAAAGAAGAAAATAAAGAAAAAAATTCAACTATAGAGGAAGATATAGAAATTAAAGAAGATACAGATACTGGAAAAGGTGAAGAAGAAAATATTCAACAAACAGATAAAAAGAGTAAAGTTGGTATTATTATTTTTATAGTATCAATTGTAATTGTACTTCTTGGTATATCTTCTACAATTTTTGCGATTATAAATTCTAATAGTACAAAAATTGTAAAAGGAGTAGCAATTGGTCCTATAGATGTATCAAACCTCACAATAGAAGAGGCAAAAGATAAATTAGAAAAAGTATATACAAGCAAGGCTGATAAACAAATATATTTAGAGTATGGTGAATTTGAGACATCAATTACATATGAGGCATTGGAAGTTGAATATCAAATAGATAATGCAATTCAAGATGCTTACGGTATAGGAAGAAGTGGAAATTTATTTGCAGATAATTTTACAATTATAAATACAATGATAAATGGGGCAGATGTGAAGTTAGAAGCATCAATAGACCAAGATATGTTGGACCAAATATCTCAAAATATTGACAATAGTATAGAAGGTGCAATTGTTCAGTCAAGCTATTATATAGAAGATGACAAATTAATAATAACTTCAGGAAAAGAAGGAAAAAAGGTTGATGAAAAACAGTTAATTAAAGACATATATGGAGTAATTGACACAAATACAGAAGATGAACAGAAAATAAATATACCTGTGCTAGATGCTAAACCAGAAGAAATAGACATTGATAAAATTCATGATGAAGTATACAAACAGGTAAAAGATGCATATTATACAAATGATCCATTTACAATATATCCAGAAGAAAAAGGAATAGATTTTGACGTAAATGCTGCAAAATCTATGATACAAGAACCAAAAGAAGAATATCAAATAGACTTGATTATTACACAACCAACGAAAACAACAAAAGATATAGGAACAGAAGCTTTTCCAGATTTACTAGGAGAATGTAAAACAAATTATCAAGCAAGTAATACAAATAGAACAACAAATTTAATATTAGCTTCAAATAAGATAAATGGAACAGTATTACTTCCAAATGAAGAGTTTTCATATAATAAGGTTGTTGGAGAAAGAACAATAGCTGCGGGATATAAGTCAGCAGCAACATTTTCAAATGGAAAAGTAGTTGATGGTTTAGGCGGAGGAATTTGCCAAATATCATCTACATTATATGATGCAGTAGTTTTTGCAAACTTAAAAGTAACAACAAGAAGAAATCATCAATTTGTTACATCATATTTACCAGCGGGAAAAGATGCAACAGTTGTATGGGGGTCACAAGACTTTAAGTTTGTAAATACACGAAAATACCCAATACGACTTACAGCCACTGTTAAAGGTGGAGTTGCTACAATTCAGGTTTGGGGTGTAAAAGAAGAAGTAGAATATGATATTTCAATTGAGACAAAAAAGATTGCAACAATCAATCCTACAACACAATATGTGCAAGATCCAAGTTTGCCAGTTGGTCAACAAAAAGTAGTTCAAGCAGGAAGTACAGGAAGAAAAGTAGAAGCATATAAAGTAACAAAATTAAATGGTCAAGTAATTTCAACAACATTATTATCTAAAGATACTTATAATGCAATGCAAAGAATAGTGCATGTTGGAACAGGAGAATAAAATATAAAAGATGGAGGAGAAAAAAATGGAGAAAAGAGCGCTAAAAAAGATATTAGTAATTTTAATGATACTAATGATAATTTCAACAGACTTTTTTGTGCTAGGATCAAATTTAGTTAGTTATGCAGTAGAAAATAATAATGCAACTAATAATAAGAACATTGAATTTTCTGCATATTTTAAAGATTCTAATGGTAACAAAACAGAAAAGTTGTCAACAAGTATTAAAGCAGAAAATTTAAAATTGTATGCTGAAATTGTAGTAAAAAATGATGGATATTTTAATGGAGAATTAGAATTACAAAATAGCAATTTTAATTTGAAAAATAATATTATATCTAATTGGGTAGAAAGCATACAAGGAAATAAGGTAAAATTAAGACAAATTAATGCTGGAGATTCAGCAGTAATAGAATTAGATGTAGAACCAGTTATTGCAGATTCTATGGATGCAGATATGCTAATGAAAGCATCTGATTTAAAATTAACAGGTAAATATATGGAAACATCTTATAAAGGATTAAGTATAGATTCAGTAAAAGCTGTTAATTTAAATTTACAAGCAGATTCTAGTGCTTCAGCAGAATTAAAAACAGAAATTATTACAAATAAGATATTTTCAATTGATGGGAAAGATAAAAGAGTTGTTCAATTAGCAATAAAATCAAGACTAACAGATAACCAATATCCAATAAAACAAACAACAATAAATGTTGTTGCACCAAAATTGAGTGAAAAATTACCAGAATCAATTGAAGTATTATCTTTAGGAACAATGGCAACAAATGGTGGAGCAGAATTTACAGATAAAGATTGGGAAAACAAAGATGGTAATGTAACAATTACATTAAAAAATACAGATAGCACAATAAAATGGACTAAAAATTCATATGATGAATTAGTAGTAACATTTATATATGCATCAGATGTAGATGCTAATAAAGTAGAAATTACAACAAATTCAGAAATTACAATACATAATTCTGGAACAAAATATACTGCAAAATATATGAAAGGGATTGAAAATCAAGAACCAAATGGATTGATAACTACTTCATCAAACATGACATCAGCAGAATTATTTAAAGGTCAATTAAATTCTAATAATGAAACTGAATATAATTCTGTAACAGGATTAAGAATAACAAATTCAAAAATCCCAGAAAAGATAGAAATAACAGAAGGTCCAGATACATTAGTAACTACAAGTGGAGAAATAGCTGTTAACACAAAATATGTAAAAACAGAAATTAATAAAGCAAAAATGTTAGAAATTTTTGGACAAGATGGAAGTATTACATTAAAAAATGGTGAAATTTCAAAAGTAATTAATAAAGATTCAGAAACAGATAAAGATGGAAATATAGTTGTTGAATATAATGTTATAAGAAGTGGTTTAACAATAACAACAAGCAAACCACAAAAAGCAGGAGTAATAGAGTTTAAACATACAAAAGCAATAATGGAAACCTCATTTACAAGTGCAAAATTAGAAGCAATTAAAGAGTTAAAAACAAAAAATACAGTAAAAGCTACAAATACAACAGCTCAAACAATCGTTGAAAACTCAAGTGAATCTACTCTAAAAATTAATGGAACAGTTTCAAGAGCAGAATTTACTGTAAATAAAGATGCATTATCAACAATGACTACAAATACAAATGTAATTATTGGTGTAAAATTAATTACATCAGATGTAAAATATGATTTATTTAAAAATCCAGTTATCAGAATTCAATTACCATCATCTGTAGAAGATGTTAAGATAAATGGAAAGACAAGTACATTATATGCAGAAGAATTTGATGTAAATACAAGTTATGACAAAACAAATAAAATTATTACAATTAAATTAAATGGAGAACAAGTAAGTTATCCAGAAACAGCTGCAACTCAAGCATATTTACAATTAAATTTAGATATTAAATTATCAGAATTAGCACCAAGCAAAAAAGATAAATTTGTTATGACATATACAAATGAAAACGCAACAGAATATTATGGTGGTACAATAGATGTAGGAACTGTAGAAAAAGAAGTTGAAATATCTTCACCAGGTGGATTAGTGGTAAGACATGATTCTACAACATATAATATTACAGGAATTAAAGGAATTAGTGAAGATTCACAATTAGTACAAATAAAAAATGAAGATGCTGGAAAAGAAATAAAATTTGATATTTCTTTAATAAATAATACAGGTGTAAATGCTAAAAATGTTAAAATATTAGGAAAATTACCAACAGCAGAATTAAAAACAACATTGCAAGGCATAACAACAAATAGCAAAGTTTATTATAGTGAAAATGCAAAAGCAACAGCTAATTTAGATAAAGCTTCAAATGGATGGACAGCTACGGAATTAGCTAATGCAAAATCATTCTTAATTATTGTAGATACATTAAATGCACAAAGTAATTATACAGCATCATATAGTATAAAATTACCAGATACATTGGTAAAAGATGCAATAGGATATGCAGAATATAAAGTAGTTTATGATACAGATAGTGAATTAAATGCTGAAATCGATTCTGTAAAAATTGGATTTGCAACACCAACTGAAATAAAAATTGAAACAGGAATATCAGCTCAAGTTGGAAATGATAAATTAAACAATGGAGATTCAATAAAAGCAGGAGAAGTTATTAAATATACAATGACAGTAAAAAATAATGGTGCACAAGAAATTAAAAATATTCAATTAAAATCAATTGTACCAGAAGGAACTGTTTTTGTAGAACCAGTAGAAAATTATCAACATTCAGGAAAAACATATTATAATGAAAGAACAGATATAAAAGAAGTATCAACAACAATTGATGTACTTGCAGCAGGTGATACATATACTCAAACATATGAGGTTAGAGCAAAATCAGATATAACTTCTGATAAAACAATAACAAATAAAACAATTGCAACAGTAGATGGTACAAGTGTTCAAAGTGAAGAATTAACAAACAAAATAGTTGCTTCAAATTTGAGAGTAACAATAAAGAAATTAGTAGAAGAGAATAATGCTACAGTTTCTGGTGGTACAATGGAATACTTAGTTGTAGTAGAAAATATAACAGATAAAGAAGTATTAAACTTACAAATGCAATTAATAAGTACAAACTTTAAAATTACACATATATCAGATGAAAACGATTTGTACTTAACTGGAGATTCAATCCCAGAAAAAATTAGCATAAGTAAAATAGCATCAAAAGAAAGTGCAATATTAAAAATAGAAGGAAATACAATTGAAAATACAGAAGAAGTTACGGCTATGGCTGTTGTAACAGATTCTAATGGAAATAGCTATAGATCAAATAAATGTGTAGATACATTACAAAAAATTGATGCAAAAATATCTCTAACAAGCCCTCAAAATAAAGCTTATATAAGAGAGGGAGATACTGTAGAATATAATATAGTTGTAGAAAATACAGGAAACATTAAAGAAAATATTGAAGTTGTAGATAATATACCAGAAAACTTAGAGATACAAACAGTATATGTAAATAATGAAATTGTAATGCAAACATCAGAAATTGCAAAAACAGATACATATATTTCAAAAATTTCAAATAAACTTTCATATAAAGTAGATGTAGATGCTGGAAATAAAGCTACAATGACAATTATTACAAAAGTAAAAAATATAACAGAAGATATTGATGCAAAAACAATAACAAATAAAGCAGAAGCAAAAGTATATCAAATGACTAAAGCAACATCTGAAGAAGTAACACATATATTAAAAGTAACTGCTGAAAATATTAAGAATGTAATCAATGGTAAGGCATGGTTAGACAAAAATATGAATGGAGCCAAAGATATTGATGAAAGTTCATTAGAAGGAATTACAGTAAGAATTTATAATGTAGATACAAATGACTATTTAAAAGATAGTAATGGAATGGTTGTTGAAACCAAAACTAATGATAAAGGAGAATATACATTTACAAAAATACCAAATGGTAAGTATATTATATTATTTGGATATGATACAAATGAATATGAACCAACATATTACAAGAAAGATGGTATTGATGATAGTAGAAACTCTAAAGTTGTATCAAAAACAATATCTATAAATGGACAAGATAAATTATATGCAGTAACAGATACAATAAATTTGGAAGATAGTATTGCAAATATTAATATAGGATTAAAAGAAAAATTAATATTTGATTTACAATTAGACAAATATATTTCAAAAATATCAATTCAAAGTAATAGTGGAACAAAAACTTATGAGTATAATGATGCAACATTAGCTAAGCCAGAAATAAAATCAAAAGAAATGAATGGAGCCGTAGTTGTTCTTGAATATACAATTAGAGTTAAAAATAATGGCGAAGTTGTAGGATTTGCTAAGAATATAGTTGATTATTTATCAAATGGATTAACATTTAGTTCTGAGTTAAACCCAGATTGGTATATATCTGGTGGAAACTTATATACTAAAAAATTAGCAAATGAAGCTATTAATCCAGGAGAAAGCAAAGAAGTAAAATTAGTTTTAACAAAAACTATGACAAATGAAAATACAGGTGTTGTAAACAACAGAGCTGAAATTTATGATGCATATAATGAATATGGTATTGCAGACGTAAACTCAACTCCAAATAACAATGTAGCTTCTGAAAATGATATGGGAGCAGCAGATGTTATTATAGCAGTATCAACAGGTGGAACAATAGCAACATATATAATATTAGTAATGATAAATACAGCATTAATTATTTTAGCAATAAGATTAATGATAAAAAATAAGATAATAAAAATTAAAAATACAAATATTATTAATTATAAAAAGGGAAGGAGGTAATCCTAATGAGTAATATAAAGAAATACATGTTAACAATGATACTTATGATAATAGCTCTTGTAGTATTTATACCAACACAAGTAAATGCAAGAACTTTAAGTATAGGAGATAATTTAAAAATTTCTGAAAATGATATGTCTGCTGCAAATGATTTATACTGTGTTGCATATGGTAAAAGCTTTGGTGGAATAAACGGAATAAAAAACTGGCGCCGTCAACTTCTTACAAATATAAAGTAAGAGCATATGTAAAAATTACAGGTAAACATGCAGAAGGTACTACAGCAAGTGGACAAACTATTTCAATAGATAATGATGCGAATGCTACAATGGCTGCAATATTAGGAGGACCTCTAACTAGAGGTTATGGAAAATACAACAATTATAATGAAGCACAAAAAGCATTATATACATATTGGAATTCATGGGTTGCATCAGTTGGTGGTAGTTATGGATTTAGCGGAGATTCGGCAAATGACCAAGTTAATGGTTCAATATATGTGCAAGAAGCTCAAGCAGCTGCTGCAGAAAAAGATTATGAAGCTACAATTTATTTGTTAGCACCAGTTGGAGATGCATTAGCTAGCAATGTTCAAGAGTTGATTGCAGTTGATGCACCGGACACACCAGATACACCAAATCCACCAACACCAGATAATCCACCATCTCAACCAACAACAGTAACAGGATATGTTAATATTAGTGGATATGTTTGGGAAGATATGGCAAACAATAAGAAAAATGAAGTAAATAGCAAATACGATGAAGGAGAACAAAGATTACAAGGAATAAAAGTACATTGGAAAGATGCTGATGGAAATGAAATTGCTTCTACAGAAACAGGAGATGATGGTTCATATAAATTACAAACAACCTTGGAATTATATAACCATCCATATTCAATAAAAGATAAAGAAAAATATGATAGAATTAATAATTCACATATAGAATTTGAATATAATGGATATAAATATACAACAGTTGCATATAAGGGAAATCTTTCTGATACAGTTTCTTCAAAAGGTAAAGAAAATGAAGAAGATAGAATTTCATTAGATAATAAGTTTGATAGAGTTGAAAATAGTTCAATTTATGATGGTGATAATGCTTTTGTTACAGGATTACCAAAAACAACAATTACAGATGCAAACTATTCTTCAGAATTTGCAGTTTCTGCTTCAACAGGAAATATAGTTAGAAGATTATTAAATATAGCTGAAACAAATTCTTGGACAAATAAAAGGACATTCTGTACAGAACATTGTACAGCTGCACCACACACACACTTAATAGCAACAAAAGAAATTGACAGAAAAGTTAATGCTAAACCTATTGAAAAAACTAGAATTTTGACAGATTCAACAGGAAAACCTATAATAAATTCAGAAACAGGAGAACCTGTAACAGAAAAATATACAGAATATGAAGATGCCGTATTATATGTAAAAATTTACTGTTTTGGTGATTCAACTACAGCAGACTTTAGTGGAGATACAACATATTTTAATTTAGGAAGCTATTCAATAAAAGCTCCAAAAGGAAATGAATTTAATTCATATGATGGAGTACATTATTATTCAGCAGATGAAATTGATGGACCAACAACAAGAGATTGTAAAAAAGGTGAAGAGAAAATATATGAATGGAATATTCAAAATATGAACCTTGGATTAGTAAGAAGAGAACAACCAGATGCAGCTTTAACATCAGATATTGAAAAAGTAAGAGTAATAATGAAAAATCAAGAATATACATATATTTATGGAAATAGAGGAATACAAAACAATGAAGAATTATTTGATTACAAAGTAAAATTTGAAAACAAATATATAGAACAAAAATATAGTAGACCTGTAAATCCAGCAGATATTGCATATGTAAATTATAACACTAGTGATGAATTAAAAGTATATGTAACATACAATATTATTGTAAAAAATCAGTCAGATACATTGCCAATGACAATAAATAAAATTGTAAATTACTTTGATAGTAATTATACAATTTATACAGGTGATAGATCTGTAACAGCAACAGGATGGACAGAAGCAGGTGGAAATAATAATGGATATAAAATAGCATATTATAATACACCAATTAATTTACAACCAGGAACAAAATCAGATATTATAAGAATAGAATTTGAAATAAGTCAATCAGCAATAAAAGGATTATTGAATAATGATGCAACATTAAACAATGTTTCAGAAATATTCTCATTCACAACACAATATGGGGAAAATACAATTTGTGCAGAAAGAGAAACAGCTTTAACAAAAGGTAAAGTTGGACAACAATATGCTGGATTAGACAAAGATTCAACACCAGGAACAGCAATACCAGGAAATAAAGATACATACGAAGATGATACAGATAAAGCACCATCATTCTTATTAATGAAAGATCCAAATTATAAAACAATGACAGGTATTGTTTATGAAGATCAACAAACTAAAGAGTCAGCTGATGCAAGTGAAAGACTAGGAAATGGTATAAAAGACGGAAACGAAAAAGGTGTAGAAGGTGTAAAAGTAGAACTACTAAATGCAGATGGAACACCAGCTTACTTGTATTATAAGACAGCTCAAGGAACAGCTGATAGAAAATTAGCAGTAACATATTCAGATGCTGAAGGTAATTATTCTTTCGGAAGTGCTGATGAAAGTGGTATTGTAGTAGATAACTATATTGTAAAATATACTTATGGTAATGCAGATGGATTAAAAACAACAATAGATGGTGGAAACACTGTTATAAATGCAAGAAACTATAAATCTACAATTATTACAGAATCAAATGTAAAAGAAGTAATGCAAGGAAATAATTCAGATAAATGGCACTTATACATGGATGAAAATACAGATGCTTCAATAGCTGTAGATGATGTTAATCAAAGATTGGCAATACCATCATTAAAATATAGTAACTATAATGATAGTGTAAATATGTCAGCGTATAGTAAACCATTTAAAGTTCAAGTTGAATATACACAAGAACAACAAGCAAATGTTAGTGAAAATGGTGGAGATTTTGCACATGATTGGTCAGTATTTGATTTTGGTATAATTGAAAGACCAAGAGAAAATATTGTAATAAATAAAAACATATCAAGAATAAAAGTTACATTAGCAAATGGACAAATATTAATCGATGGAGACCCAAGAACAGAAAAACTAAACTATGTTAAAGCTCCTGGATTAACCCAAAAGACAGATGCTAATGGAAGAGAAGTAGCTCAATATTCACCAACAGATAGATTGTTATCAATTGAAATTGATCAAGAATTAATTCAAGGTGCAACATTAGAGGTTTGGTATGCAATAACAGCAACAAATTATAGTGAAATAGATTATGATTATGAACAAGGAACAGGATATTACTTCTATGGAGATAATTCAGGATTAGATGTAATAAAACAATCTGTAGAAAAAGTAGCTGATTATATGAGTTCAAAAATGGTATGCAATGTAGGAGATGATTCTCCAAATATGGAAAACATAGACAATAAAGAATGGACAGTATATAATGCAGATTCATTAAAAGATGAAGGACTTATTTCAGCAAAAGATTCAACAAATACTGAAGATACAGATAAAACATATGAAACATTAAAAACAAACGGATTACAAGTATTTACAACAGAGACATTTAAAGATCTAGAACCAAATGGTGGAACAAAAACAAGTACAATATATGCAAGTAGACAATTAGCAAATCAAGAAGAAAATCATTTATATGAAAATCATGTTGAAATATTACAAATAAATGGTAAAATAGCTAGAACTATAAAAGAAGTTGATAATAATAGAGCACAAGTATCAAAAGAATATCAACCAGGTAATTATATACCAACATTAAGTAGTGAACATCAACAAGATGATGATAGAGTAAGAATTGTAATTACACCTCCAACAGGTACAACAACTTATTTTACAACATATTTAATAGCAGGATTGATTGGATTATTTATGGTAGCAGAAATTATATATTTTACCAAAAAAGTATTTAGATTAAGATAAAATATAAACTCCAACTTTAAAGAGTTGGAGTTTTATTTTTGATTTTATTGCAAAAAAAGTCGGAATATGATATTTTATATCCAAGGAGGATATTTTAATGAAGAAGAAAAAAGAAAATAAAATATTTAAAATATTCATTATAATTGCAATAGCTACAATTTTAATATTATTTGGGTATGAGCATTTTAAAAATAAATATCAAAATAATAATATTCAGCAGACAGAACAAAATGTGAGTCAACTACCTAATGAAGAAAATAAACCAGAAGAAAAAGTAGAAGAAGAGCCAAAAGAAGATTCACAAATGAAGATGACAATTATAGGGGATATTATGTGTCATAATACTCAATATAATGATGCATATGTAGCAAGCACAGGAACATATGATTTTTCTTATGTATTTAATGATATAAAAGATTATATAAGTTCAGCAGACTTGGCAATAGGAAATCTAGAAACGACATTTGCAGGAAAAGCCAGGGGATATAGTAGTTATCCTACATTTAATACGCCAGAAGAGTTAGCTGAAAATTTGAAAGATTTAGGAATAGATGTTGTGTCAACTGCAAATAATCATTGCATGGACAAGGGATATAAAGGTATTGTAAGTACATTAGATTATTTAGATCAAGCAGGAATTTTGCATACAGGAACAAGTAGGTCAGCACAAGAGCAAGAAACAGTATTAGTAAAAGAAGTTAATGGAATAAAAATAGCATTTTTATCATTTACATACGGAACAAATGGAATTAATATAGCATCAGATAAAAGTTACAGTGTAAATTTAATTGATGATGATTTAATAGTAAATCAAATTAATTTAGCTAAAAAAGAAAATCCTGATATAATTTGTGCAAGTATGCATTGGGGAATAGAATATCAAACAAAACAGAACAAAGAACAAGAAAGGTTGGCAGAATTATTATTTAAAAATGGAGTTGATATAATATTAGGAAGTCATCCACATGTATTACAGCCAATGGAAAAGAAAACAATAACATTAGATGATGGGACAACTAAAGATGGCTTTGTAATATATTCTTTAGGAAACTTTATGTCAGGACAGGTAAAAGAAAATACAAGAAATTCAATTATTTTGAATTTACAAATAACCAAAAATGGTGAGACAGGAAAGATTTCAATAGATAATATTAATTATATACCAATTTATATGTATAAGGCTACAACGGGCTCTGTACAAAGATATAGAATATTAGATATAGAAAAATCAATTAAAGATTATGAAAGTGGAAAAAATACTTCAATTGGACAGGCAGCATATAATACTATAAAAAAAGAGTTAGTAAAAATAAAACAAACAATGGATTAGTGTGATAGTGAGAAATTGGATAAAACAATTTCTCACTATTTTTCCTTATATCCGTAGATAAAATAGTAAAATATTACAAAAGTTTAAAAAAAAAGAAATAAAAATGTAAAGAAAAAGAAATAGTTGTAGAAAAAAGAAGATCCGTAAAGGAAAAAGATATATTACAAAACTGCATTAAAAGAAGTTAATTGACTTAAGGATAAAAAAATTTTATTATATAAATAAATATATGTAATTATAAAATGCAAAAGGAGAGAGGATTCATGAAAAGTAAGATTTTGATGGCAAAAATATGCAGTATTTTAATATTGACAGCACTAATGTTAAATAGTTCATTAATGCTTATTGTTTCTGAAGCGGTAGAAGCAATACAAACTTCAACAGATAAGGAAAAAGAGACAGTAAAAACTCAAGCGGTTGGAGAATTAGAATTAACTAAATATGAGAATTTTAATACAATGAATACTGAGTCAAGTTCAGATACAACAGGCAGTAAAGGTGTATTAGTGCAATATAGTTTAAAGACTGGAATTACTTTTGATGAAAACGCAGAATATACTCCAATAAAAAAGACAAGTATTAATATAGATTTACCATGGATAGGTGATTACAAACCAAATCAACACAAGCAACAAATGGTGGAAAAATAGCTGAGTCTGAGTATCATTCAAGCACAGGAATTATCACTATAGTAGCAGAAAATAGTGATTATAAAGATAAAGTAGTTGGTGCAAGAGATGAATATGACATTATTTGTATTTATAAGAAAGAATGTTATAGTGAAACAAATGAAGAAAGAGAATTGAAAGCAAGAGCAAATGTAGAAATTGTTTTAAATGATACTGATTCAACAAGACTTATAGCAAAACCAGAGAGTAAACTTAAAGTAACAGAAAAAATAGGAAATCTTATATCAGCAGAGTACAAAACAGATGATATTTATAATGGATATATATATGCAAATAGTATAAATGAAGAAAATAAATATGAAACTTTATATAAAGAGACAGCAAAGATCGAAATAAGTAATAAAGATATTGCTCAAAAATATATGATGATATGGGTAAATAAATTTAGTAATGATACACAAGAACTAAATGATACAACAATGATAACATATAAAGAAACAATTATAGAAAAAGCTAAAATGATTGAAACATTAGGAGAAAAAGCAACTATAGAAATATTAAATAAAGATGGAAAAGTATTACAAACAATAAACAAAGATACAGAAGTTGATGAAAATGGAAAAATAATAGTTAAATATGATAATAATACTCAAAATGTATTTATTAGATTAACTGATGTTGAAAAAGAAGGAATTATAGAATTTGAAAATACAAAATGTATTAATTCTAATATGAAGGATTTAGCTTATAACAAAATTAATACATATATGGTAGCTCAAGGTTATAATTTAATTTCTTCTACAAATGAAGATGAAACAGTAAAAACAGAATTAAAAAAAGTATATAGTGCAACAGAATTAAATACTGTTCAAATAAAAGAAGCTATGTCAAACATAGGAATAACTTTAGACAAAAATACATTTGTAAATAATGTTCAAAATGATGTGGTTATGATTGCAAACTTAAAAGCGGATGATTCAAAATATAGTTTGTTTAAAAATCCTGTAATATCAATAGAAATGTCAAAAGATATTGAGGAAGTAATTATAGGAACACCTTCATTAATGTACAATGATAAGACATTTGAAATAGAAAAATGTGAAGTAGAAAATAATGGAGAAAATAAAGTTTTAAAATTAAAATTAAAAGGTGAGCAAAAAACATATGAACAAAGCTCATTAGTAAATGGGACAAATGTGGTTATTCCATTAACTATACATTTAAATAAATCAATGACAGTAAATAAAACTGATACATTAAAATTAACATATACAAATGAAAATACTAATAATACTGTATATAAACAAGATAACAAGGAATGTGAAGAATTAGAAGTTTCTTTGATAAATCAAATTGCAGAAGCTGTTCCAATGGCAGTAGAGCAAGAACAAACTACAACATATGAGGAAAGTGGAATAAAACTTGATATTTCTCAAAAAGTAGGTGGAGCAGATATTTCTAATAATGGAAGTTTATATGAACGTCAAATAGTTACAAATATAGCCAAAATCACTAATAACAGTGATTCAACAAAAATAGTAAATTTGATTGCTAAAATTCCTGATGAAATGGTTTATGTAGAATTAAAAGAAGATGGATATACTTGGAATGAAACATATAAAAGTTGGGATCGTATAAATGGAGCAATATATGGTTATTATGAGCAAGAAGAAACAAAACAAATTAATTTTGGACAGATAAAATTAGCTCCAGGAGAAAGTTATGAAAAACAATTTGATTTAAAGGTAAAAGACTTAAATGATGATGCAAATGATGTTAATTCAACTATTGTATATTCTGCAAGTGTAAACAATTCAACATTGCCAGATGTACAAAAAAGTAATGTTATAAAACAAGCTGAATTAAGTGTTGATTTAAAATGTGTAGTAGGAACAGACAGAAAAGATTGGAACTATGTAATAGAAGTTGAAAATATGTCTGGAAAAGAATTGAAAAATGTAAAATTAGCATTTCAAGCTTCTCCAATATTTAATATAACAGAAGTTAAAGGATTAGATACAACAGGAAATATACAAGGAAATATGTGGACATATACAATTGATTCATTAGAACCATATTCTTTAGATGAAGAAAATGCTGAACTAAAGGGCTATAAATACATTATGATAAATGGAGAAATATCTGATGTAAACGAAAACGACGGCTGTGAATATACTTTAAAAGGAAAAGCTACTGTTTACGGTGATAATATAAATACATATGTTTCTAATGAAACAAGTCGTGTTGGAAACATAGAAGCAGTAGAAATGACAGTTGTATCAGATAAAGATGGTAAAGAATTAAATCCATATGATGATATAAATTATACTGTAGAATTGAAAAATATAGGAAAAACAAGAGGTGGAATCGCAACATATACAGAGGTAAATGTAAATGATTTCATTACAGATGCATTGCAATATGCTACTATAGAATATAATGAATTTATTATAAATACAGAAATTGTTTATGAGGATAAAGGAAATGGAATAAAAATTCCTCATATAGTAGAGTCATATGAAGAAAAGACATCAAGTGTTGGATTTAATAAAAATGATGATGGTGGAATTTCAACAGAATTAAAATTAAAAATACCAGAAGGTAAAACAGTAGTTTTAAAAATAAATGGTAAGGTAAAATCAGATATTTCAGAAGACACAGAACTATCAAATCAAATTACGATTTCTGGAGATAATATAAAATCTAAAACTCAAACATTAACTAATATAGTTAAAAAAGCAGAAGAAACACCAGTTACTCCTGGTACACCAGATCAACCAACAGATCCATGGACACCGATAGAGCCTGGTGATTCAGGATTTGAAAATCCAGATCCAGATCCAGATCCAGACCCAGACCCAGACCCAGATCCAGATCCAGACCCAGACCCAGATCCAGATCCAAATCCAGATCCAGACCCAGATCCAGATCCAGACCCAGATCCAGATCCAGACCCAGCCCCAGATCCAGACCCAGATCCAGACCCAGATCCAGACCCA
>OCQC01000909.1_pt1 | contig 25177 bp, 27 predicted proteins | sample 1538401 | NCBI WGS metagenome assembly OCQC01 (sample SAMN04571689, study PRJEB22368) | human gut metagenome | biome: human gut; material: stool | host: Homo sapiens | place: Luxembourg | collected 2012-08-03 | reverse complement strand
AGTTGGTAGAGCAAAGGACTGAAAATCCTTGTGTCCCCGGTTCGATTCCTGGTGGTACCACTTAAAAATCAGAGAGTTGCAGAAATGTGACTCTCTTTCTTTTTGGTGTAAAACGGGCGAAAAACAGGGTTTGTTTTACCCAGTGTTTTACCCATGAGCACAACTATCGAGGTGGTATGCTTCAAATACAAGCCTCTCAAAAACAATGAATTTCCTTTAAGAATACGCATTACAAAAGACCGCAAGACCAAGTATATCAGCCTTGGAGTGTCTGTTGCACCACAGTATTGGGATTTCGACAAAAATCAGCCCACATTGGATTGCCCTGACAGGGAATATCTGGAGAAACTGATTGCCAATAAATTATGTGAGTGTAAGGGCAAGGTTGTGGAATTGAAATCCGAGAATCGGGAATTTACCGCAACAACCCTTAAAGAACAAATCTCCAAACCTGTGAAGGCCGTGACTGTCGGAGAACTCTTTGAACAGATCATCCGGGAGTTGCAGGATGAACGCAGGACAGGTTATGCTACCTCTGTCGAGCAAGTTTATCGGTCGTTGCTCAAATTCAATAAGCACCTGAGTGTCTATTTTTCTGACATCGACCATTTGTGGCTGAAACGCTATGAATTGTGGCTCCGTAGGCAGGGTAGGGCTGAGAATACCGTAGGTGTCCGGTTCAGAACCCTGAGAATGGTCTTTAATCAGGCCATAGAGCGTGGATATGCCAAGATGGAGCAGTACCCATTCAAGAGTTACAAAGTGGGTAAATTGCACGCAGAAACACCAAAACGGGCCATATCCAAGACTGAGGTGAAAGCCGTTATGGATTTCCCATGTGAGGGGCGGGATTTTTATACCCGGTTTGCCATTGACCTTTTCAGCTTCTCCTATTTGATGGGCGGGATTAATTTCGTAGACATTGCCAATCTCACTCGACAGAACATTGTGGATGGCAGATTGGTTTACAGGCGGCAGAAAACCGGGAAATTGTTGAATCTGCCTATTCACAGCCGGGCTATGGAGATTATTGAAAGTTATGCTTCCGGGAACATCTACCTGTTCCCTATCTATTCAAAGGAACATAAAACGATCCAACAAAAATTAAACAGGCATCACAAGGTCATTACCAAGGTAAACCGGGCTTTGGCCGAGATAGGCAAGGAATTGAAAATACCGATTAAACTCACAACCTATGTAGCTCGGCATAGCTATGCCACGGTGCTGAAAAGGGCTGGTGTTCCTACCTCTATTATTTCTGAATCTCTCGGGCACAGTTCTGAGCGAGTGACCCAAATCTATCTGGACAGTTTCGAAAATGAACGGATGGATGAAGCGATGCAACATCTTATATAAAGTTAAGGGGAATAGTAAGTTTTCCCCTTGGCTTTTATTATATTTATTGATGATCATTTAATTTTTTATATCAAATGGAGGATGAAATGTATACAGGGCCATGGGGGCGGGTTAGGGAAATATGGATGGAGGATAGGGAGACACGAGTTTCAGTTCCTAAATGGATTGTTCATATTCTTTTGGACAGTTTGGATAAAGAATTCATATTGAATACCCTGCTCGATGAGAAAAAGATAGAAATTACCGCTTCTACGATGAATGAGTGCTTGGAACAAATTATTGAGCGATTGGAAGCCTTTGGGAAATATAACTCTGCATCAAAACACAAAGTGGCCTTATCTCTGCTTCGGCAATATAAATCCACTCCTATTCGATTGGATGAGATAGATACGCAATTCCTAAATGATTTTGAACTATTTCTAAGAAATAGGGGCAATCGAAATAATAGCATAGCTACTAAATTCAGTATCTTAAAAGCCACTTATAACAGGGCTGTTGAAGAGGGTAGATTCTGTCCTAAATCCAATCCATTCATCAAATTCAAGGTAGGTAAATTGTGGACCTCCACCCACAAACGGGCTATTGCCAAACAACACATTATTCTCATAGAAAACTACTCCCCACAATGCACCAACACAGAATACATCCTATTGGCCCGTGATATTTTTCTTTTCAGCTACTACACAGCAGGAATCAATTTCGGCGACATGGCTCGGCTGAAACAGGAAAATATTGCAGGCGGGAGGCTCTATTACACGCGGCATAAAACCGGGAAATTACTCTCTTACAAATTGATGCCTAAAGCATTGGAGATAATACAACGATACCAGAATCCAGCTTCTGAGTATCTATTTCCAATCCTTAACAGCAGTCACAAAACAGAGTTGCAGAAATTCAACCGGATTCACAAAGCCCTTGCTAAAATCAACAAGGCCCTGAAACAAATCGGCGAGGAGTTGAAAATACCAAATAAACTGACCACTTATGTAGCAAGGCACAGTTATGCGACAGTTCTCAGAAGAGCTGGGGTTGCGACCTCTATTATCAGCAGCTCTTTGGGACACAGTTCTGAAAAAGTCACCCAAATTTATCTGGATAGTTTTGAGAATAAACAAATTGACGAGGCAATGCAACATCTTGTATAAAGTTAAGGGGAACGGTAATATTCCCCTTAACTTTTGCTATATTTGCTCAGATAGATAAGTTTTGTATTAAAATGTTAAGTGAGCAGATATGATTGATTTGGAAGATCTGGATGATATCGCAGCAGAGGTTGCAGATATTATGGGAAATGGGAATTTAGACCTTTCCAATTTGAATTTTTCTGTTTTACAGGAGTTTCCTGATGAGGCCGCACCAGTAAAGGAGGAGAAGACGATTTTAGTGGCAACACCTCAACTTTCTGCACCGACAGTAACGACCAAGCAGTCTGTTCCTAATACTTATAAAGACCTGCATGATTCAGCGGATGGGTGGATATCATCCGCTGAAGACAAGGAGGCTCTTATGGATCACGAGATAAATCAGCTATCGGACCTGCCCCTGGAGATAGGCTTCCCAGGCAATGTGGATGAAATAATGAATGCCCTTGAACAGGGAACACCTGTCCCCATTCCTGTTGGAAGCGATAGTGTACAGTTGAAGCTATCTTTTTATATGGATAAGATGCCCCATGGCATAGTGGATAAACAGGTGGCAGGAATTGGAGCAACTACGTTGGAAATTGATTCGAAAAGGAATTCTATCATAGTATTTCCGACCAAGATTCTGGCCTATAACAAATGGATGAAAACAAAAAGCAGAACCCATTATGTCGGGGGTAAAATCAATGAAGAAAGGCCCCAAACAAGTAACAACGATATTCTGAATTATTTGAAAGATCAGAAAATAGAGAATAAAAAGTTCCTTGTAGTAGCTGACAGTCTATTCCGATTGTTGAATATTATAGGAAAAGACCGATACAAGGATTATTTTCTGATGATTGACGAGGTGGACATGATTCAGTCGGAGAGTAATTACAGGCCCAGTTTGGAATCTCTTATAGACCATTACTTTGAATTTCCACCCAAGAACAGATGCCTTGTAACCGCAACTATGAGGGAGTTTTCCAATCCTCAGTTGCAACAGGAATGCAAGTTCAACTTATCATGGAAAGATGCACCCAAACGCAAGATACAACTCTATTACACGGATAATCTGGATGCGCTGACATCACAGCAGATACAATTTTTACCTCCGACTGAAAAGATAGTGATTGCCTACAACTCTATCCGGCATTGCAGGAATATCATCAAACTGCTGCCCGATGAACACCTAAAGGATTGTGCTATTCTGTGTAGTGATTCATCAGTAGAGGAAGCCGGGACATATTATGCGGAATTGGCCGAAGGGAACAAGCTGCCTAAAAGAATCAATTTCATCACAAGCTGCTATTTTGCAGGAGTGGACATTGAGGACTACTATCACCTTATTACGGTTTCCAACGTCCGACAGAACTATCAGATGCTTTCCCCGGATAAATTGACGCAGATACATGGAAGATGCAGATTCTCGAATGGGATATTGAGCGACACCATCATTTACAACACCCGTGAAAAGTGGCGACAGAATGCAGATGGAGATTACCAAGCCACCCTGCTCAAACAGGCTGACGCTCTTCTTCACCTACAAAAATCAGCCTCCGAGTTAGCAGAACAAGATAAAGATTTACTGGACTTATTCGAGATAGTTAAAACTGCAATCCGGGAGAAAGGAGCGATTTCTATTTCTGGAGAGAGACCTATCCAGTTAACTCGCAGAGACTATTTCAGCAAGGATGTGGTTGCATATATGAATATTGACTACCTTGTAGAACGTCAGAAGCTGAGTAATACCATCTATGATTCGATCGCTCACTTGCAACTGGCTTTGGAAGCGCAAGGGCACAAGGTAACATTCGAGAATAGATATGGAACATTCCCCCTGTCCGAGCAACAGAAAAAGATAGAACAAGTAAACAAGGAAGAATTACAAGTAACTGTTGACAGGCGACTTGCTGAAATAATTGATGAGGTACGAGAGATCACTAAATCTCGACACCTGACAGCAGGAGAAAAACAAACCTTTCAATCCCGTAAAGGGTGCTCGGCATTTGTGAACAGATTCTATTCTCTTCAAAAATATGTAGATGCAAACACCCTTATTGACCATCTATGGGAAATCCGGCATAGTAATAAAAAGGCCTTTAAAAACCTCCAAAATGCCGCTGTATTCTGGGCTCTGGATGATAAGCACCCATTCAAACGGGATTTACTCAGGGTATTCAAGATCGGCAGAAAATATAAAGCCTCAGAAATACAGGAGTTGACTGCTCCAATAGTAAAATACCATCTTCACAAGACTATCAAACAGCGTGCATCAGTAAGCCTGTTGAAAGCTCTATTCTTGGTAGAGAGACCTAAAATTTACCTTATAAAGGGAAAAAATCCAATGGGATTCAAAAAGCACGGCCCGCTGAGAATCCCAAAAACCGAGGAAAATCTACTGAAATATTTCTTACTATAAATCTCTGATTTACAGAAAAATAACCGCCAAAATATTTGCAAAATACAAAAATTTTACTTATCTTTGTCTTGTCTTTCAGGAGGTTAGGTCCTCCAAGAATCCAATTTAAGTATCATTTTTAAGTGTGTTCGCATTTTATGCGAATCTATATTACCTACCTTCTTTATATCTCTAATAATAGATAGTAAGTAATATAGAACAGCCTAAAATACAAACACCATTTTTGCACCCTATGAAAAATTATACGGTTATCCCCACTGAAGCAGCTGAGAAGCTGCCTCTCAATGATCTTTATGTTTTTACTGCTCTCTGCCTGACAGCACATGATGATAATACAACGGATGTCACCTATGAGCAATTAGCCGGATTTACAGGAAAATCCTTGGGTTACATAAAGGATCATTTTGCCAAAAGACTGAAAAATAGCGGTCTTTGTACCATTGAAGAATTTGTAAGAAACAGCAACAGGCGCAAAAGATATATTTTGCCGTATGTTCCTGAACAATTTAGGATTATCCACAGAGGGGTATTAGAAGATAATAGGCTCTCATCCGAAGAAAAGGGCTTCCTGCTCGCTCTCTATTGCATAGGGTTTAATAATTCATTCAATATGGGACTATCTGCAACGGAAGCCATTAAGAGATTAGGTATTTCAGAACAGCTTACTACAAACACTTAAAATCTTTACGAGTTAAAGGCTATATAGGGCTTGCTGGTGATTATCTGCAAAATCCTCAATTTGACAATTATCCCGATTCATTAATGCTGACATGTGATTGGTTAGGGCATCAGACTTATAAAGAGTGGTTACATGGGAAAGAACCGTTTGAGTATGACACTACTAAAATGCTATTTATCCTTTATCGGAATTGCTCAGATAAGCCATTATATAATTATAAAACTAAGTGCGCATAAGGGCGGGATTATCCAACTCCTGCCCTTATCCTAAGTAAATGAATCTGTTGGTGTTGGCAAACATTATTATTAATAAGACATTATTTCCTGACCCCTAAGTTCTAACTATTTTATTTTTTATTTTTTTCAGTTTTCTGTGTACACGTTTGCCCTAATCACCACATGACCTCTCCCTGCACTCGGCGTGGGGATGGTCCCCCGCCACAACCATTTAAAATTAATATTTGTGGTATGGAAAGCAATCTGAAATTTATCGAGACGTGGGAGGTAGCCCAGTTCAAGGCCCGGCAGGGAGTTGAGAAGCTGGAGGTAAAACAGAATCCCCACACAGGCAAGGTGTTCTTTGTCTATGGCTTTGAAACAGGCCCTTGCAGTCGGAAAGTAGAGACAGGACAGCTGACAGACCCGGTGGTGTCTCAGGTGTGCAATGCCGAGACAGGAGAGATGTTTATGATGCTCCATCAGCGGGGCGAGGGAGGAGCACCTACATTGGCTGTCTTTTAGGCTGATTAAGGATTCTCAGGACAGGCAGGAGGCTTTGGGGCTTTCTGCCTGTTTTTTTATTCATCGAACCAATTAATACGCTATGTTACATATCCGCCCCTCTACAAGAAAACAAGCCAAAATCAAACTGGCCCTCCAAGGCTGTGCAGGCTCGGGCAAAACCTATTCAGCCCTCCTGTTGGCCTATGGCATGACCTCTGACTGGTCCAAAATTGCCGTCATAGATTCAGAAAATGGCTCGGCCGATCTCTATGCTCACCTCGGGACCTACAATGTGGTCTCCCTCGGTGGTGATTATTCCCCGGAGAATTACATCGAAGCCATCACCCTCTGTGAAAATGCAGGCATGGAGGTAATCATCGTGGACAGTATCTCCCAATGCTGGGACTACCTGCTGGATTTCCATGCAGGACTGCAAGGCAACTCCTTTGCAAACTGGGCCAAGGTCACGCCCCGTCAGAATGCCTTTGTGCAGAAAATCCTCCAATCTCCCGTGCATATCATCTGTACCATGCGCACCAAGCAGGATTATGTGCTCAATGAAAAGAACGGCAAGATGGTCCCGGAGAAAGTGGGTCTTAAAGCCATGCAAAGGGATGGCATGGACTATGAATTTACCGTCGTCCTGGATATAGACCTCAAACACCATGTGCAGGCTTCCAAAGACAGAACAGGGCTGTTCATGGGCCGTCCCGAGTTCACCATCACTCCCAAAGTAGGCCAAGCCATCCTGAACTGGTGCAATCTCAATCCCCAATCAAACATCATTCAACCCCAAACCCCTCAAAACTATGGAAACAGCGCTCCAACTCCATCCCGTTAGGCAAGAGATCATTCCTCTGCCGACACAACATCCTCTTACCATTACACAGTCGCTCAGGACGGATAAGACCACGCCCTTTATAGAGGCCAATACCAAAGAGGTTTCACTCCGCCACCTGCAAAGTGATTGTGTGGTCCCGGTTTTCTCCAAAGACAACGAGGTAACCATTTCACACCCTGCCTTTGTGGAGACAGTCCATGAGGCGGCTCAGCAGTTCTTCCGGGGAGAAACCATCGACAGTCCCGAAATAAGGGTGAGCCATATCATCAAGGGCAGAATCCCCGAGGCTATCCATAAGCCCGTGAATCAGCTTTTGGAGACAGACAAGACCATCTACTATGAGCGGATGATGTTCTGCTTTGAAATCCCCACTATCCATGAGGACATCGACGGAAATCCCTTAAAGCTGACAGTAGGAGGGGTGAGGGCCTATAACCATGAAAACCTCTACAACAAGAAATCTGCGGAGAAATTCAAGGTCTTTGTGGGCTTTCAAAACATGGTCTGCTGTAACATGTGTGTCTCCACGGACGGCTACAAGAGTGAGATCAAGGTGATGAATACACAGGCTCTCTTTCAGGCTGTCATGGAGCTGTTTCAACTCTATAATCCCGAGAGACACACAAGGCAGATGCAAACCCTCGTGACCTCGTCTATGACAGAACATCAGTTTGCTCAGTTCTTGGGCAAGTCTCGGCTTTATCAATGCCTGCCCCAGGAGGATAAAAAGAGACTGCCCCAACTGTTGATGACTGATACCCAAATCAATTTGGTGGCAAGGACCTACTATCAGGACGAGGCTTTTGGAGTGGATGCACAGAGCCGAGAGATTTCCATGTGGAAGGTCTACAACCTACTCACAGGAGCCAATAAGTCCTCCTACATCGACAATTTTCTGGACAGGGCACTCAATGCCTCGCAACTGGCTGAGGGAATCAACAAGGCTCTCTATGGAGAGAGTGAGTACAGCTGGTTTGTAGAGTAAGACAGGCTGTCGGATTTTCCAAAACTGCATCTTATAGAGGAATGGGACAAAAAAAATCGACAGCTTGAAACTTTCCGCACTTACTTTCTAAATAATTCAAAAGTATGTGAGTAAGGTTTTTTCCCGGAAATCCCCCTCTGTTATTAACTTACCATCTCAGCTATAAATGGGTTTCTTACCGGAAGTGCTACAGTCTGTCTATTATCCATTATGATATGAAAGTTGGAGAACGCGCACTTAATTGCTTATAATAATGGAATCTATCTGCGCATGAGTTGTACATCTATCTCTCTTATATAATGGAAAGATAGGTGTACAAGCTATCCAAAAGAGCGCCGGAAATTACCTTTTGTCTGAAATTTGTGTATTTTTGTGAGTATGAATGACAAGTTGCAACAGATCGACACCCTTTTAGGTGAACTGAATCAATACCGGGCCAATGAAAATTACCGCATCACAGAGGCCCTGGAGATTGAGTATACCTATGACAGCAACCGCATCGAGGGAAATACCTTGACCCTCCATGAAACGGATATGGTGGTCAACAAAGGTATTACCATTGCAGGCAAAGGGTTAAGGGAGCATCTGGAGGCTATCAACCATAAAGAGGCCATTGATTTTATTAAGGACATAGCCCAGAAGAAAGAGCCGATCTCGGAACGTGTGCTTTTGGATATTCATGCCATTGTCCTGCACAGCATAGATAAGGACAATGCGGGGAAATACCGCCGTGTGCCTGTCATTATCAGCGGCAGCAAGCATATTCCTCCCCAGCCTTACCTGTTACAGCCCAAAATGGACGAGTTGTTTCAATGGTACGAGGCAAACAAAGATTCCATGCACCCGGTTGTATTGGCGGTTCAGATGCACGAGAAACTGGTGTCTGTTCATCCCTTTATTGATGGGAATGGCAGGATAGCCCGTTTGTTGATGAATCTGATATTGATGCAACACGGTTATCCCATAGCCAATATCAAGGGAGACAATGAGACAAGGCGACGCTACTATGAGACTTTGGAGGAGGCATCCTCGGGAGATAACTCGGCTTTTGTGGAGTTTATCGAGGATGTGGTAATTCAAAGTCTGACGTATTATCTGAAAATCATTCGGGGATAAACCGGAGATTTGAATACCAACGGGAGGTGTGGAGTAATCCATGCCTCTCTTTTTATTTGGGGGCACTCAGCTATCATTGTGAGACGTGCCGATTATGCACTATTTTAGAGTACTGAATTTATGAAAGATTTGTATTTGACACTTATCGGAGGGCTTATATTTGTCCTTGTGGCCTACATAAGGGCAGACCCCCGCAAGAAAGAGTAAACATTTTCTAAGGTCAATATTGATTTTCTGAAACTTTAAACCGAAATTTGTTTCTGCAACAGTCCTAAAAAGAAGGATGAGTTATTGCATTTTCCAAGTTAGTTTTCTACTTTTGTGGAACATACTAACTGACACGGAAAGTGTAAGTTTATTCCCATAAAGCGAATCTGGAAAATTCATTGATGGTGAGAATAAGCGGACTTATCCTTTCGTCGTATACTTACCCAAGTATATAGGCGTAGGGCTGTTGCTTGTTTTATCCATCGAGGTATTCCAGAACCCGCTTTAGTAAAATAGGCTTTCAGTCCTGCGCTTTCTTTTTACTACTAATCCATCTGCGAGGGACGGCAGAATAAATAGAATGTATTTATGCATGGTTTTATGAATCAAAAAGAACAGGACGATTTTTTACGATTACTAATTACTCCTATATCAAGTTATAAATTATCTGCATATTTGACACAGCATCATATTGAAGTTCGAAAAATAGGAGAACCTTCACTTTTGCGTTTTATGGCATCTAATGGAATGTATACAGATATTAATGTCGATGTTGGAGCAGATGAATTAATAATAAGCATATTAGATTCTGAATTTAGTATTATTTAAATAGACTTTAACCATGACATCCAATTCTAAAATTGTTTTATTTTTCAGCCTCTTCATATTCTCACTAGTATTTGAAGGGAAAGCACAAATTGTGAAAAATCCTATTTATGCTCGAAAAGATAGTAGATCAATGCAAATATCAGAAATACAAATTTTACCAGATAAAACCATCATAATTGGGGAATACACAAATATAGAACATTATGGATGGGCCAATATAACCAATACTACATTTATTCGAGATTGTGCAACAAATCAAAAATATAAGATAATAAGTAGCACTGGATTACCTCTTAGCCCAACTAAACATACGTTCACTCGACAAAATGAGGTTGTCACATTTAAAATGATCTTCCCTGCAATAAATAATTCTATTAAAAAGATTGATTTAATCGAAGATGAAAGTAGTTATGATGGATTCAATGTGTATGAGATAGGACTTGATAAAAATTTGAGCAGAGAGTTTGTTGTAAAAGAAATAAAAGGGCAAAATTTCACAAATAAGCCATCATTTCGCGATAGGATTTGTGGCGTAAAAGAAATTCAAATATTAATACCCAAAAGTCCTAAAAATATTGATAAGTATGTATTTGGACATTTCCAACGATACATACATTTATTAGGACTAAAAACAGATATAGTTACGGCAAATTATGAAGGGCAGGACCTTAGGATGGGAACAGTATCTGCTTACAACCAACGCATAAACGACAGCGCGGAAAATTATACTACCGAAGCGAATATATTGTGTGCCGCAATTAGCTATACTACTTATTTTGGCAATTATGTTGGAGGTACGGATATCAATATAATATTTGTTGACCCAACTAATGCCTATACGTGGGAATATAAAATGAAATTGCCCAATAAGGCAGAAAAATATATTAAAGAATTACAAAATACTATTTGTAATTTTTATTCATATAATCCTCAATATAGCGTTATACTACCGTCAAAAGTCTCTAACTATAATGCTATTATTATGAAAGACGACATAGCTAAGAATGGCTGTGATCTAGTTGAAGGAATATATAAGGGTGATTATTATACGATCGGCTTAAAAAAAAGTAAGGATACCTATTATTTAATTTATTTTGAAGGGGCAGATAATTCAAATTGGAAAGAGGGTGATATTAAGGCATCCTTGACTGCTACTGCTACTCCTGGTTTGTATAAAGCGATTTGGTTTGGAGCATGGAAACAAAAAATGGATATGACAGTCATATTTTCAGAAGGTCTTATGACTGTTATTGATGAAAACAAGGAGAAAGAAATTTATATTAAGACTTATCCGACATATGATATGCTACCAAAACAGGAACAAGATTCCAAATGGTCTGGGACAGGATTTTTTCTTACACATAATGGATATATTGTTACAAACCAACATGTTATAGACGGAGCAAAAGAGCTAAAAGTAACAGGGATAAATGGAGATTATAAAACAAATTATAATGCTCGGGTTGAAGTAACTGATGAGCATAATGATTTAGCCATAATTAAAATAACCGATTCAAATTTCAAATCATTTGCATCTTTGCCTTATGCTATTCGGAAAACTAATGCAAATATTGGTGAGGATTGTTTTGTGTTGGGATATCCTCTCATATCGACTATGGGAATGGATATAAAATTGACCAATGGAATTATCAGTGCTAAAACAGGGTATCAAGGAGATGTGTCTCAATATCAGATATCAGCGCCAATACAGCCTGGCAATAGTGGAGGACCTTTATTTGATAAAAATGGTAATTTGATAGGAATTGTATGTGCAAAACATACTGAGGCTGAAAATGCCGGATATGCGATTAAAGTAAGTTATCTGAATAACCTTGCAGATGCTTTGTCTGAATCCATCGTTTTACCACAAAATAATCGTTTAATAGGAAAAACGTTGCCAGATCAGGTAAAAATAGCAAGTAATTATGTATGTGTAATTTTAGCAGAATAATTCAAATGAAGAATATTAAATACATTTTATTAGGGGTGCCGTGGATTCATCTTAACCATAATAGGGAATAGTATGGCAAAGTCTCCTGCTATTATGGATAATATAGCAAGAGTATCGTCGGAGCCTGTATATATTGATAGTCATTCAAGAACACGCGCTTATGTTATAGAAGTAGATGAGCATAAGTTTATTGTGGTTGAAGGTGTCTCACACGGGGAATTAGTTTCTATTGCTGTCGAAAAGATCGAATAATTTAATATGCTAATATTAGGATTTCCAGAAGTAGGATTACCCCTTCTCATAGTAAAAGCACAGGCCAAAAACTTGTGCTTTTTGCTTGATACGGGGAGTAACATCAATGTCCTTGACAAAAAAGTAGCTGAGTTCTTCCAACTTTTAGGAGGAACAGTTCAACAGCAACAATTCGGGATAGATGGGACACTCCAGACCACAGATGTTGTTAAATTGACTTTCTCGCTGGAAGAACGGGAGTACAAAGCAGATTTCTCGGTGATGGATTTATCCTCGGCTTTTGGAAAAGTGGAGGAAGAATCGGGCATACAGATTCACGGTCTGTTGGGATGTTCTTTCATGGAACAGCAGAAATGGGTGCTTGACTTTGAAAAATTGTGTTTGTCCATCCCTTAATAACCTCTCTTGAATTGTACGCCTAAATCTTATAATGATAAGAGAGATAGGTGTACAAATATGTAATGAATTTTGTTTAACCCAACGTCTTGTTTTTCCCTGTGTCTTACCCAAAATAGGTGGATAACTTGGAAATGAATCCTAAGATGCAGATAGTGTAACTATTGTGATTTTCAATGGTTTGTACTGAAAATCCTTGTGTCCCCGGTTCGATTCCTGGTGGTACCACTTTTAAGATTGAATAGAACGTTGTAGGTGAATAACTTACAACGTTTTTTCTTTGTCTGAGGTAAAACATAGGTAAAACAGTCGATTGTTTCTAAATATCTATTTATCAAATACTTGCGTTTGCAAATATAGAATTTATTTTGTAGTTTTACGGTGACAAATCACTGAAAACTACATGACAAACGAGATTATTCGGTCAAATCGGTTGGAATTACTGAAAAACGAGGTATTCGGCGCACTGGATGTCACGGATGCAACACGCAACGAATACCGGGTGCGGATCACGCATTTCATTCGGTATGCGGAAACACACGGCATCAACCGCAATTCTTATTTGGGTTACAAGCGGCATTTAGCGCGAATCGACACGTTCAGCGTATCGACCAAAAACAAATACCTGATTGCGGCGAAAATCTTTTTGGACGGATTGCATCGGTTGAATTTGATTCCGCAGAAAATTACGGATCATGTCCGCGGATTCACGCAGAGCCGACTGCACCGCAAAGAGGGTTTGCAGGATGCCGACATCGGAAAGTTACAACGGTATTGTTCCGACTTACCGCTTACCCCGCAAAATTTAAGATTGAGAGCGCTTGTCGCTCTCTTTTTGTTTCAAGGGCTTCGGCAGATCGAGGTCGTCCGGTTGGATGTCGGGGATATCGACCTGCGGAACAAGACCGCATTGATCCGCGGCAAAGGCCGGGACGATAAGGAGCCGATTCATTTGCACCCCTTGACGGTCCGGGTGCTGCGGGAATATCTGAATTGTTACCGATTCCGGAGCGGCGCACTGTTCCGCAGTGACAGCAACCATTGCCGGGGCGAAAGGCTTACGACCAAATCGGTCCGGGAGATCATAAAACGGGTATTCGCAGAGTTGGAGATCGACGGAAGCACGCATGGCTTTCGTCATTTTTTTATTACCAAGTTAATCAAATCCTATAAAGGGGAATTATTGATGGTGTCTAAATACAGTCGTCACCGGAGTATTCAGATGCTCGAAGTTTACAACGACGAGATTATCCGCGAGAGGGATTTACCCCGGTTTTACGAAGTCTTTAAAGGGATACGGATATGAAGAAGCAACCACCCCGGAATATCTATTGTTTGGAGGGAAATTGGAGAACGAACCCGCGGTGCAAACAAAGCGTGCGCCCGATGCTCGACATATTGCGGGATGTCGCAGGGATAAAATACATTTACCGCAAGTGCAACACGCGGGAAGAGTTCTTCGAATACCTGCGGCAATATACGTTCGAACGCTACCGGAATTATACGATTCTATACATTGCCTTTCACGGCAGACCGAATAAAATACAGATCGGGCGGGACCTTGTGACGTTAGGCGAGATTGCGGACGTTTTGGAGGGGTTTTTAGCGCATCGGATCGTTTACTTCGGCAGTTGTAGCACCATGCGCACGAAACGCGCGAATATCGACGATTTCCTGCATCGCACAAAAGCAGACATCCTCGCAGGCTACCGCAAGGATGTCGATTTTATTCAAGCCACAGCGTGGGAGATGGTATGGTTGCAATTACAGTTTTAAATATTTGGCAATTTCGGTATCTATTCTATTGTATAATGTTGTTGTAAACTTCCTATTTTGTATGTAACTGCTAAGTTCATCATCAAAGATTTGAGAAATCGCTTCAAACCCATTATCATTTTGCATAACTTGTTTCAGATCCGATAAATTGTATTTTGTTGTTGAATTATTATAGTGATATGAGATATCTTTAATAAGAGCTATATAAGGTTGCTCTCGTCCATCTGAGGTTAAATCTATTTCACCACTATCATCACTTATATCAATAACATATTTTTCTTTAAATTCCTTAATTTTATTCAACTGTTTTATTTTTGATTCCTCATTTACATCAGAAGTCAAAAAGCTGATAATGTCTAAAAACTGACTTGTTTTTGTTCTAAAATCATCAGCTCCAAAAGTAGATATAAATTCTTTGGTAACGTTCTCTGGATTTATATTCATATTTGATAATGAATAACTTGTAATAAATTTGGCTGGACTGTATAAATAGAACATATTAGCTCCTTTTAATTCTTTATATAACTTTCGTCGGGCAGAATAAAATGAAGAGTCTAACGTTATAAAATAAGGCATTTCATCAGAGGATTTTGAACACAAATAACTCAACATAGACGCATCTCGCTCAATATTAATGGTAGGACGAGATTTATTAAGCGTATTAATAGTATTTTTGAAAACCTCAAATGCATCTGTTCCAATCGAGGTTTTAGATATTTCACAAATATCTATATTATCTTCCAAAAGCGTCCGTACTACATTTGAAATATTCTCCAAACAAAAACCTTTGAATATATCTTTATATTCTACTCGGAAATCCCCTAAAAAAGTTGCAAAATCATATTCTATGTCAAGCTTTTCATTTTCATCAAGATAACGATAAAATCTATAAAAAACATTATTTGAATTGTTATTCTCAAAATACCCCATATCCTCAAATGGTATTAATAACAATGCCTCTTTAATGTGATAAGCAACTTCTTCTAAATAGAAATTTGATGTTTTGAATTCTATATTATAATCATTCTCAGCCAAAACGCACAACTGCTTCACAACACTATATATGGGACTAAAATCATCACATTGGCTTTTATAATGATAACATAGCATGTAGATTAGAATTTGTGCATCTAGAAATACAATTCTCTTTTGTTTTTTTATATATGATTGCAGTTTAGGCGTATTTGTATATCGCGCAATAACATTACCTGCAGACACTTTGTGAAGAAAATCATTTTCTTCACAAACTCTTAATATATCAAAAAATATTGTCTCAATATTATTGTCAGATGTTGATGGAGAGCACGTCTTTAAAAAACTTAAAAAACGGGTTCTCATATTGGATCCATTATCAGTCTGTTGTTCAAGAAATTCAGACAGGTCATGGTTGTAATTTTCTTCTAATAATTCTTTTAACTTTGCAACTACATCATCAAGGAACTCACTAATTCCATATGATTGCAGACATAAATCTATATTTTGCAAAAAAAGTTGTTCTTGATATTTAAAATTCTCTATGGCTGTTTCGATACGGTGGTGCTCATCCTCTGAAAGTGAATATAACCTTGTTCCAGCACCGGGCTTAGAGATAATTTTATGCGAAAAACTTCTCTCACTTAATATTCTATTGTAAAAATTATTATCCGAATTCAAATGAAATTGATTATTACAAAAGTCTTTAATCACATTTAATGAAATATCGGATTTATCATACAAAAAATACAATATTGAAGATTCAATAATTTGTTTCTTTATTTCTATGGCATTTGTTCCAGTAGAAATAAACTCATACACTGCTTTAGTTTGATTGTTGGGTTCTTCTTCAGATATATCATCTGCAAAGTTTAACAATGAACTAATAATATCCTTTAACTTATCTTCATATTGAATGATTGGCAATAGATAAGCGACCATTAAACTTTGTAAATGGCGATATATCTCTAATATTGACCAATTCGGTGCAATATGAACCAAATTTCGCAATTGATAGGCTTGTCCATAATACTTTAAACATTCATCATCTCCACAAAATAATGTTACATCTTGATCTCTAAAAAGGCTTGAGGAATTTGCAACAATTTGTGGCGACAACACTAAATCCTGCATCATTGGGTATAGTGTCTTTTGCTTATTATTAGACAAATCAATATGATTTAACAAATAGTATATTTTTTTATAAAATGGCTCTAATGAATCTTTGAGAACAATCAATGCATTAGCATCTCCTTTATTATCAACATATATTTGCTTCAAAGATGATATTACAGAAGATGTAATCCCATCTAAATTTCGAATATTAATATTAACTAATGATATCCGATAAAAGAGATCCAATGTTGTATCAATATTTGTTAATACCGGATATGATAAATTTGACAAGATTGAAATTACATCTTTTTTTAATTCGGTTCTAGCAATACTCTACTTATCCATTTTATTATACAAATTAAGTAGTTATAATACAAATATACGAAAAAGAATGTTCAATAAATATAATTACAGAACATTGAGAGACTGAAATAAAAAACGGAGGTTAAAGCCTCCGTTTTTTATTTATTCAATTACACCCAGTTTTTTTAATTTTAACTCAAGTGATGGGATACTACTATACATTATTTCTCGTGGAGCAGTCCCGATTTGCCGTCCAATAATGCCGGATTTTTCTAATTGTTCCATAATTCGCTCTGCACGATTAACACCAATTTCGAATGTTCGTAGAATAGATGCAACAGATATTGTTCCTTGTGCCACTGCTGTACGTGCAACTTCTACAAATAATGAATCATATTGCGCAAACCCCAATTTTGCTAATTTCGATTCGAGTAATGGAATACTACTATACATTATTTCTCGTGGAGCTGTCCCGATTTGTGGTCCAATAATACCGGAATTTTCGAGTTGTTCCATAATTCGTTTTGCACGATTAGGACTAACTTCGAACATTTGCAGAATAGATGCAACAGATATTGTTCCTTGCTCTACTGCTGTACGTGCAACTGCGACAAATAAAGAATTGTGTTGTTTGGGAGAAGAGTTACTATCGGTTATTCCCTTGGTGAATTTAAGAAACAATTCGTATACAGTTTCTAATTCTTGTTGCCAGCGGGGATATTGGGCAGATAATTGTGCAAGTGTATGGGTATACGGATGCTCTTGTTCCAATTTCTGCACTTTTGCAAGATAGGTATTCATACATTCAGTTTTTGCCGCTCTCACTTTTTCCAAATTCTCATATTGTGGTTTGGCCGTTGTTACTTGTTCTTTGTTCTTATTTGATTTGTTAAGTTCCCGAAAAAACAGACAGCCAAATATAACACCCACAGGAAAGAACACTATTAGAAATAGAATAGTCAATAGTCCCCAAATCCATACAGACGTGCGATGTTTGCTTGGTGTGTCAGAACGTTGTACAACCTTGATAAGAGGAGCTTTAATTTGCTTTTTTTCTTCCTCAAATTCTTGTTCCAACACTTCCCGGTCCTGTTCTAATTGCGCTTTCAAAGGCACCAGTTGGGCAAAACCGCTTTGCTGATATTCCGGCAAACAGGTTTCGACTTCTGCTGTAATTTTCTGCAGATGGTCTATAATAGATTGGCAATGTGTTTTATCGGGTATTTCTTCCAAATGTTCCATAGCATCTTTTGCGGCCCCTTCGATATAAGTAGCATACATCGGTAAAATAAATGCTCTTAATGTAATGGGTTCTATTTTTTCGATATGATCGCAAAATATGGCAAGGTTAAAAACCATTGCTTTATAAAACTTTTGTCGCTCTCTGTTTTCAATCTCACGTATTTGGTTACGTAAGATTTGCATGGAAATTTTATTCCCTTGATCGATTTGCTTCTGTAATTGGGCCAGTTGTTCACATTGCGCATACTGCGCTTTAAGCATTTCAACATTTAATCGCTTAATTCCTTCCAGCGAATAGGATTGATGAATGCTTAACAGTCTGTCAATGTTAAATGCCGGTTTGTCTGCCCAGACATTTAAGTCAATCTGTATGTTTTCCATCTTTTTATTTAAGGGTAGTTATGATTGGATATAAGATTTTGTCTTTAAATAATTCAGAACATTTATGAATTTTTTCATCGCTCAACGTTTCATCCACAGGAATCTCTACATATAACCGGGTTGGCTCAATACCATACAGATACTCATCTGTCGATTGTAAATCCGATATTAAACCGGATAAATCTATCTCTTTCGATTGATCTTCTATCAAAAAATAAATAGCATGTTCTTTTTTGTCCAGATTATATGCAATCTCAATTACGAACGTATGAGGATTACGCGCTTTCTTTTCGCATAATTCAATAGTATAACCGATATATGCCGACCGATCTAACGGCACTTTCTCGAAACATTCAACGTCCCAATTATTGGGGACAACATCATATTTTGCTTTCGATTTCGGAATAAAGTGATTGTTCAGCAACGAACAATAATCCTCGTAATAGTCCCCTAAGATGGTGTGCATTTGGTTTATCGTTTCTGCCATTACGTCAATAAGCATTGGCATATCTATAAGGCATTGCTTGTGCAATTTTGTTAATTGATTCTTCATGGTAGTATCAGTTTTTCTATTCGTTTTATATCACACAGGCAAGGAGCGATTTGTAAATTAATAGGTAAGAGTTTGTAGAGAGTTGCTAAATAGTCTTCAACAATCCGATCACGATAGCCGCAATTTAATAACCCTTGGAATAGGGTCAGATAATCACAGTATATCCAATCCTTTTCACATTGCCGACGATTGTCTCGTAAACTCAACAAAACGAAACATTGCTTGAAGCGTGATGCCGGATATTTTTCTTCGACCCACTTTCGATAGCGGGCTAATTGGGAATCCTCCCTACCATGTTTCGATATCCGGGCATTGATTTTATTCTCTATAACAATTACCCAACTTTTATTATCCGTTATTAAAATATCGATACGTTTCCCATTGCGTGTTTTATTCCGACTTTTGGTTAGCGGTAATTCTGCCTTTACTTTATATTCGCTTTGTGCAATTAAATGAGCAATTTCATCCGCACCAATAGAGCGCATAAAGCGGCAAAGGATTTCACTGCGTGAGCAATTCCATATTTGTGCTAATATTTTGGAATGATAGGTTTCCCAATATTCTTTATCTATGATGGACAAAACTGAATCTGATGCCAAATAAGAATGTGATTGGAGAAAAGGAATTATATCCCTTTGATATGTTTCAATAACTCTTTGATAGTGCAATCGTATTTTAGCGACACTATCCTTGAATTGACATAATAGATTTTGCAGGGCAATACCTTTTTGCTCCTTGTCTTTTTCGATAAGGATTTTCAGCTTCGCCGTAAGTTCTTGGAATTGCTCAGGTGTAGGCATAAAAAACGTGGACTAAACTGTTATTTGCTTTCTGAGGTCTTCGACTACCTTATCTAACAAATAGAGTAAAGCCCACGTCGTGAAACGTGAGCGTTTACGCTTTACTCTTGTTAGATTTTTGAAATTGTCGAAGTTTCAGAAAGCAAGAATATAAGCTAACGCTTTATATTAATAATATGTCAGTTATTTTAAATATCTCTGTTTATTGTAATTTAATTGGTTCCGAAAACAAAGTTAGAAATTTTCTGCGGGAGTGCAAGAAAAAATTACAATGGCTGGATTTTCAAAAATCCACTCTTACCTAACCGGACTACCCGTATCCCCTCCGGGCACCAACCCCATTTAAGGGGTGGGGGTCCTTTTCTGCTGACACATCCGAGCAGAAATCTACGGACAGTCTATGCCAACGCTTTCGAGGAAAGAATATAAATCCATATCGCCACACGGGCATTCATCCTCGTCTTCGTAGTATTCTATATCCAGTATTTTGGTTTCAGTATTTGCTTCGCTGTAAACAAATTCTCCGTCCGGGTGGGAAAATATTACTTGCCATCTTAACTCCGTCAATTCTTCGAGATAACTCCCTATCTCTATTTCATCACAGTCAAAAGTAATAATCATAATATCCTAATTTAATTTCTCCGCCGCAATTTTAAAATTACGCACGTGTAGTTAGTTAAATAAGTCTTCCCAATCGTTGTAAGATAACTCCGCGTGATACGCGGGAAGAGTGGCCGCGTAAAATAAACGCAAATGTCCAGTCCCTATATCCACCAATACGGGGTATCTTAAATGTACGTTTCCGGAAATTAGTTGTGCGTAACTAATATCTCCGAGATTATGTATAACTATACGAGTTTGTCCTATGCTCCACCCATGTTCCCGGTATACCCACGCAACTACATCAGTTAATTGCTCGTAGTTATCTACTATTACTTTCATAAGAATAAATCTTCAAATTCCTCTACGGATAAATAATCCCCGTAAGCGTACATAAATATCTCAAATGTTTTTGTCTCATAACATATACGAACTATCAGTCGGTCCGCAGTAGTTTCAGATAAAGGCCAACGATTCACGTAACCATTTTTAATTAATTGCTCACAAAATAAATCACGGCTACTTGTATCATTGGTCCGAACAAAAATAAAATGCGCCATAACTATAAGAATAAGTCAGTGAACTCATCTACTGATAGAGCTTCATGGTAATCAACAAAACCACGTAGCCACATAAAAGACTTATGCGTATTATCTACTAAGAGTAAAGTAGTCGCATGGGAATAATACGTAGATGCGTTTACGTAACCGTTGCCACGTAGTAATTTAATAAAGTCTTTTCGCTGGGTAGATTCTACACACACGTATATAAGGTTATCCATAAGTAATCTTAATTAGAAAGGGAACGTTCCCAACCGCATTTGCTACCTGTTAGCTGGGCTATCTTTCCTGCGGCCCTCTGTGGCCGTTACCCGCAGTGCAGGTTAACACGGGTTTAGAAACCCACACGCACACGTACACACTCTTTTATATAGTAATAGTATATATTAATAGAGACAATGTAAATTACTTGCCGAGATCTGTTTTAAATTAGCTGTATCTGCAAATTTAATTTCAAATGCGCACTGAAACACAACCGCCTTTTTACCCCTTTTTCCACTGGTTGCTACGGGCAACCTAATTTCAACAAAACGTTATAATATGCTATACGTAAGCAAATTAAATGTCTTTTTGCGAGTTTTGCAAAATAGCCTTTTGAAAGCCCGAAAATTTGGTCCTTATAAAATACAAAAATGAGGTTGACATGGTGCAACCTCATTTTTTGTAATTTTTTGATCCCGAATGATTTATTTTATTCCGGTGAATTATATTTGACAATGCTTTCCTGCAACAATTTTTTTGCGCGTTCTTTCATGTAAAACGAGCAATGCGTCGTTTGCAGGAACGCCCAAATATGCTGTTTGGCATAGCCGATTCTACGTGGGCTGAACTTGTGATATTGTATGCGCCCTTCGTCTCTGTAATTTTTTAAGGTTCGTAGGCTGATGCCCAAACCGTCTGCTACTTCTCTCGAAGTGAAAAATCCGGATTTAATATCAACATCTAACCTCATGGCTTGTGGGAGTGTTTAACTGTTCGATAATATCGTCTTTTGATTTGTCGAGCATGTGCGCATAAGTTTGCGTGGTTTTCATATCGCCGTGTCCGAGAAATTCTTTTAAGGCATAGTAATTTCCATTGCATTTCAATAGGAAAATTGCGGAAAATGTATGCCGTCCGGTATGCGTGGAAAACGATTTTTCGATTTGGGCTTTTTCTTTGATTCTTTTCAATGCCTTGTTTATGCGGGCTGTCGTTGTTGAAATGGCTGTGAATATTGTTTTTGCCGGGACTTGTTCGTAATCGTATTCGAGATAAGGGAAAATATAATCTTCGGGATTTATTTCGAATCGCCGTAAGACGCACCGTTTCCGTATCTCGATCAACTCAATCGCTTTGTCTTGTAGCGGCAGATGAATTGTTTTTTTGGTTTTCTTAATGGTTTTATGAAGACGTTTCCCGTCAAAATTTTTCCATTTCAACGTAAGAATATCCGAAATGCGTAATCCGGTATAGATTTCAAATAAAAATATGTTCCGTATATCATACAGATAATTTGTCGGTCTTATTTTTAAGTTTTCTATTGCCGCGACTTCGGTTTCGTCCAAAAACACCCGTTCTACGGGTACATAACGTTTTTTATAATAGGTGAACGGATTGAGTGTATTGTCCAAACGGTACTCTTTGTAAAGATCATTCACGAGTTTTCCTATGATTTTCATGTTTGCCGTAATCGTATTCGGTTTATTCTTACGAACGGTAGCTAAGTGATATTCATAGTCTTTCAATGTTTTTTCCGTAAGTGCATTTACCGGGAATGTAGTTCGGCCTATAAATTTTTGGAACCGTTCCATTGTCGAACTTACTTTCGCATGGTGCGCGAACTTTCCGACTTCTGCAAGCCGTTGTACATACGTTTCGGCATACTGAAATAAATCCAGTGAGCAACTTTGGTGTATTTTATCCCGGATTGCCGTAATTCCGGCGTCTGCATTTTCCACGTCGCACATGTAGGCTGTTTTGGTATATTCAGCCAATGCTGTTTTTAATTTGAGATTTAAGACACCTGCATTTGTCGCTGTTTTTCTGACTTCTTTGCTTTTTGCATCCCAATCTGTAATCGGTATGCGGAATAGAGTTTTGTAAGTTGTTTTTCTGTCTGCGGTAATTCGGATGCAGACCGGCGCTTCATTGTGCGCGTTCACTTTGTCTTGCCGTAATACGGCGCTCGCAGTAATTTTCATACGTCGATGAATTTAATTGGTTATATTATTTTTTTGTGGGATTTCTGCGGGATGAGGGGGTAAAACATAGGTAAAACAATTTTACCGTTCCCGATTGATTTGAATATATAAAAAAGAAATGAAAGTTCCAAATGCCTAATTTGAACGTCAGGCATTTACAACTTTTTTTCAGGTAAATGACGAAAGGAGCGGAAACACCGATTAAAACTGGTGGTACCACTTAAAAATCAACGACTTGCAGAAATGCAAGTCGTTTTTCTTTTCCAGTCGGCGCTCACCGCTACTCTGCGGGAGTCGAACGGGGCTGGATTTGCAGCGCATACGGTGCACATTCGGAAGACGGGGGCGATCCGAAGACCGGGTTGTGAAAACTGTGACGAACGGTCTCCGGCATCAGCTTTTTCGCCGCTGTTCCGGTTGTTTTCGCTGCTTTATACAACAATTTTTTTATTTTTGCATATTTCAAAAAGGCCGAAAAGTGGCTTGAATGGATTTGTATTCGTTATGCTTCCGGCAACTACACGCTTGAAGGTGTCGTTTTAGTCGCTGTGCTACAAGTGTGTAGTAAAAATTGAGTGCATAATTGCGGAAATTTGCATTATGAAACGGCAGCGGCGTAATGAGATTCTGGTGAAACAAGTCGTGGATCGGCTGAAAACAGTCCGCCGGGAAAGAGGCCTTACTCAAGAAAATGTCCGGTTCGACACCGACCTGAACATCGGGCGGATCGAAAGCGGAAAGCATAGCATTTCACTGACGACGCTGGCTGATTTGTGCGATTATTACAATGTTCCTCTGGAGGATTTCTTCAAGAAGATAGTGACGCGCTGAACAGTGAAATGAAAGAACCCGGGGAGTGGAGCCTCGGGTTCTGTTTTTTCGTGTCGGAGTGTTTTCAGAGTCGTTTTTCGTAAGCCAGCCGTTCGCCGCTCCGGTAGACGACTTTCCCGCAATAGGTGAATCCCGTGCGTTCGAGCAGCCGCAGCATGGTCTGGTTGTCGAAGTTGGTGTCGATGCGGAAGGCTTTGACGCTGCGTTCCTGCGCGAGTGTCTCCACACGGTGCAGGAATTCCGCCGCCACGCCGCGGCCCCGTTCCCCGTCGGCGACCGCTATGCGGTGCACCAGCACGTACGGCTCGTCGGTGAGCCATTGTCCGTCGATGGCGTCGTAGGCCGGTTCGCCGTCGAACACCACCGCGCCGTAGGCGATCACTGAAAGCGGGCTTTCCACGCCGGGTTTGCACAATACATATCCGCGGTTGCGGCCGATGTCTGCCGAGATATGTCCCGGGGCGGGATAGCCGTCCTGCCACTGGCGGCTGCCTGCCGCGTGCATCCGTGCCTGTGCCTGGCGGATGATCTGCATGATGCGGTCCGTTTCGCAGGACTGTGCCTGCCGGAAAATCAATTCGTTGTCCATGTTGCAAAAATAGGAAAATATTTAAGACGCCATACTGTCAGGACATTTTTTCTGTCTTTTCGGCAATTTTGTGCCGTATTTGTGACAATTTATGACATTTTTTCAGTTTCTCCGAACTGGCATAGGATTTGACCGTATCGGATACGAAAGCGCTTCATAAGAGGCGCGGAGATGAAACGAAATGTTAAACCAAATAAAACCAAGGAGGACAAAACTATGGTACCTGTAAGACGTAATCAGAACTGGCTGCCGAGCATTTTCAACGATTTTCTGGGCAACGACTGGCTTGCCGAACGCCACAACACCACGGCTCCGGCCGTCAACATCATCGAGGATGAGAACGAATACAAGGTGGAAGTCGCCGCCCCGGGTATGACCAAGGAGGATTTCAAGGTGCATATCAACGAGGATAACGAGCTGATCGTCACGATGGAGAAAAAGGCCGAGCAGAAGGAGGAGGACAAGAAGAAGGGCACGTATCTGCGCCGCGAGTTTTCCTACACGAAATTCCAGCAGAGCCTGCTGCTGCCCGACAACGTCGTGCGCGAGAAGATCGCGGCCAAGGTCGAGAACGGCGTGATGACCATCGAGATTCCCAAGAAGAAAGAGACGGA
>OCQC01000898.1_pt1 | contig 25445 bp, 19 predicted proteins | sample 1538401 | NCBI WGS metagenome assembly OCQC01 (sample SAMN04571689, study PRJEB22368) | human gut metagenome | biome: human gut; material: stool | host: Homo sapiens | place: Luxembourg | collected 2012-08-03 | reverse complement strand
AGACGGATTCATCACATTATTCGGACTTCCATTAAAAGTCCGCGCAATGAAGATGTTAGAGCTGCAGAAAGAAAATAATAAAAATAATTAATGCTCCTGCATAGTAAAACGCTGTCACATATCAATCTGTATGTGGCAGCGTTTTTATAAAAATTTATTTCATGATCATTTTTACTTTAGAATTATCTGTTCCAGCCGGTCCAGCCCCTCCAAAATCTTTTTTTCATCCGGTTTTCCGTACCCCAGAAGAATAACAGGTTTTGAAACCGGTGGCTTATGTATATAATGTTCCGATATTCCCATCAGATGGATTCCCTGCTCTGCGGCTCTCTCACATAATTCCTCCTCACTCATCTGCGTATCCACCTGCACCAGAACGTGAAGTCCCGCATTATCTCCCGCAATGTTTTCCACCCACGGTCTTTTCTTCAATTCACTGACCAGAAAGTCGTGTTTGTTTTTGTAAATTCCACGCATTTTATTTAGATGTCTTCCAAAATATCCACCACGGATAAATTCGCGCAAAACTTCCTGCTGGATTTTTGAAACAGTTGTGGAATAAAAGCCACAGAAGTTCTGATAATTTTTTAACAAATGTTGTGGCAGCACCATGTAACTGATACGAAGTGACGGTGCAATGCTCTTAGAAAAAGTACCGAGATAAATGACTTTCTCCTCGTGGTCAATGCTCTGTAACGAGGGGATCGGCTTTCCTTTATAACGGTATTCACTGTCGTGATCGTCCTCGATCAGATATCTGCCTTCTTTCTCCGATGCCCATTTTAAAAGTTCCAGCCGCTGTTTTAAAGGCATGACTGTTCCCAAAGGGAACTGGTGTGACGGCATAACATATAAGATATCTGCGTTTTCCCTGCGCACTGCCTCGATCGGCATGCTCCCCTGCTCTGCCGGAATATTTTTCACCAGATAACCCATATTGGAAAAAGTGCGGTACGCCTGCAGATAAGTCGGATCATCCATCAGTACGGTCTTCTTTTCTCCTAACACCTGCGCAAGCAGAAGTTCTAAATATTCATTACCTGCGCCGATTATGATCTGTTCTGCGGCACAATTCACACCTCTTGCCTGATGAAGATAATCTGCAATTGCCATGCGCAGTTCGTGATCTCCCTGTCCATCTCCCGACAAAAGAATTTCTTCCCTGTCATCAAGCAGGACATTTTTATGCAGTTTCCGCCAGACATTGTACGGAAAATTCTGCGTATCGATCGTGTAAGGGGAAAAATCAATTTCCTTCTGTTTTGAAGATTCTGCCCCATGTTTTAATGAAATCTCTGCAGTCAAATTTTCAACTTTTTTTTCTGTCTCAGTTTTCCATCCCGGTTGCCAGCTTTGCCCTGCCTGCAGTTTTTCCTGCATATGGTTCCGCTGTTCTAACTGATACAGCGCCTCAATATCGCAGACAAAATATCCCCGGTATGGTTCCGCCTCAATATACCCTTCTGCCAAAAGCTGATCGTATGCCAGTTCCACAGTGCTGCGGCTCACGGACAGATTTTTTGCCAATAAACGGGTTGACGGTAATTTTTCCCCTTTGGAAATCTTACCGTCAACAATCTCATTTTTTATATATTCATATATTTTTTCATAAAGGGGTGCTTTCGCACCCCCCTGCAGATCAATCATAATCTCGTTCATTGCAATCCTCTTACTCTTTGCCAATTCTGATGTCTGGTCTTCCCCTGCCGCCTTTTACGCTTTGGAATCCTTAATTTCCCGGATGATCTCCTCTTTCAGATCGAATGCACGATCCTTCATCTTCTTAGAAGCAGAGCTTGTAGACAAGATCCTGGAAATACATTTGGACGCAGTATCGTAACGTTTGAAATGCTTTGACATAACAGCTAACAGGTAATCTACTGTTGTCTGATCCATGCCACACATTGGAAACATCTCTGTTGATACTGCTTTTAAAAAGCCTTCATAAGCCTGATTATAAAATGCCTCCTGCTGCTCCAGACACTCCCTGCGTTCCTGTTCCAGCGAAGCATCCTTCTCATCCATGCCCTCTAACTTTCCACGATAGAGCCATGAAATCTTAAGACAGGTATATGCCTTCTCACTTGCTTTTCCTTTTTTTACCAGAGTATTAAACAGTGCGAGTTTGTAACGGTTAATTGCCGTATCATAATCATATACCGCCGGTTCTTCACCAGTCGGCTTAAAATTTGCACATATTTTCTCTTTGATCAGTTTGATCTGGACCGATGACAGATGTTCAAAGTAGCGGTTCATTGCTGTATAACCGCAGTTTGGACATGATGCAACATCATATTTTAAAGTATCAATATACATAAATCTTGGTCTCAGATCAAAATCCGGTTCGAGACGTTTCACTCTTCCGTTTTTGATCATTTTTGTTTTGAACACTTTATCGCACACAGTGCAGCGCACTGATTTTTCTAACAGAAATGATTCCTCAGAAGGTATTTCTTCTTTTGCCTCTCCCTGCTCTGTTGATGCATTGGTCCTTTTTTCTTCTTCAAACAGATTTTCTGTACCCTCTGTCTTCAGACCGAACTTTTCTAGTCCCTTGAATAAATTCATATACGTTCCTCCAATATTGACTGCTTTTCTTGATCGTAAATTAGTTATTTGACGGTAATTTAAATGAACTCTTCAGCGAAACGATCCTGTTAAATACGAGATGTTCCGGTGTAGAATCTTTTGCATCTACACAGAAGAATCCCTGACGCACAAACTGGAAGCTGTCATAAGCCTTTGCGTCTGCAAGATTCTCCTCTACATAACAGTCCTTTAATACTGTCAGTGAGTTTGGATTCAGGTTCAGGCTTCCGTCCTCATTGTATACACCCTTCTCTTCATCCACAATATTTTCATACAGCCGGATCTCTGCTTTTACATTCTTCTCAGCAGATACCCACTGGATCGTTCCTTTTACTTTACGTCCATCCGGGCTGTTTCCTCCGCGGGAAGCCGGATCGTAGGTACAGTGGATCTCTGTCACTTTACCGTTCTCATCTTTCACGAAGCTATTGCATGTTACAAAGTATGCGTTCATAAGACGGACTTCATTTCCCGGGAACATACGGAAATATTTCTTTGGCGGCTCTTCCATAAAGTCCTCACGGTCAATGTAGATTTCCCTTCCAAATGGCACTTTTCTGCTTCCAAGTTCTTCGTTTTCAAGGTTATTCACAACATCCAGATATTCTATCTGTCCTTCCGGATAGTTATCGATCACTACTTTGACCGGATCAAGGATTGCCATCATACGCGGTTTCTTTAATTTTAAATCCTCGCGGATACAGTATTCAAGCATTGCATAATCGACAGAACTGTTTGCTTTGGAGATTCCGCAGAGATCAACGAACATCTTAATGGATTCCGGTGTAAATCCTCTTCTTCTGAGTGCTGCGATCGAAACCAGACGAGGATCATCCCATCCGTCAACGATGCCTTCTTCTACCAGACGTTTGATGTAACGCTTTCCGGTTACTACATTTGTAAGGTATAATTTTGCAAACTCGATCTGTCTTGGCGGCATCTCATCCTTATCCGGGATCATATCTTTGCCAACTTCTTCAACTACCCAGTTATATAATGGTCTGTGGTCTTCGAACTCCAGAGTACAGATAGAATGGGTAATTCCCTCGATTGCATCCTCGATTGGATGCGCATAGTCATACATTGGATAGATGCACCATTTGTCGCCTGTTCTGTGGTGTGTCATATGTGCCACACGATAGATAACCGGATCTCTCATATTAATATTGGAAGATGCCATGTCGATCCTTGCACGGAGTACTTTTTCACCATCGGCGAACTTTCCATTCTTCATATCTTCAAATAATGCCAGATTCTCTTCTACAGAACGTGTGCTGTATGGGTCTTCTTTGCCCGGTTCTGTCAAAGTTCCTCTGTATTCGCGGATCTGTTCTGCGGAAAGGTCTGATACGTAAGCTTTTCCCTTTTTGATCAGCTTTACTGCACCTTCATACATCTGGTCAAAATAATCCGATGCAAAGAAAAGTCTTCCCTCCCAGTCAGCGCCGAGCCATTCAATATCAGACTGGATCGCCTCTACAAATTCTGTTTTCTCCTTGGTCGGGTTTGTATCATCAAATCGAAGATTGAACTTTCCGCCGTACTTCTGTGCCAGCCCATAGTTTAAAAGAATGGACTTTGCATGTCCAATATGAAGATAACCATTTGGTTCCGGTGGGAATCTGGTGTGAACCTCATGGCAGTATCCCTCCTCGATATCTTTATCAATCATCTGCTCAATAAAATTCTTAGAGACAGTCTCGTTTTCCATAATTTCCTCCTTGTTTTTCAAAAATGAAGTCTATCTAACATATTACATGATGTATGATTCAGACGCAAGCATAAAATCGCCCGGCATTCTTTATTATAGCATACTTTTCACTGTTTTCCAGCTATTTGCAAAACAAAAAAAAGAAGCGGCTGCACCCAGGCAGCTTCGCTTCCTTTTCATGCCTTTTACCGGTCTTCCCTGAAATATGCTTCTCCAAGGCTTGCCGGCGGCTGGTTTTCCTGTTTATTTCTCTTACTTGTGATGATCAGGACGATAATTGTCACAACATACGGAAGCATTTTTACAAGTTCCTGTGTTGCCCTGTTCAATCCCGGAAGATAGATATATAAAATATATAATCCACCAAACACAAAAGATCCCCAGATTGCATGATCCGGATTCCACAATGCCAGGATTACAAGTGCGATTGCAAGCCATCCTCTGTCACCAAATCCATTGTTCGACCAGGTACCACCCAGATACTCCATAACAAAATAAAGACCTCCAAGACCTGCGATCGCTGCGCCGGTCACTGTGGCAGCATATTTATATTTTGAGACATTGATACCTGCTGCATCCGCTGTTGCCGGGCTTTCACCGACAGCTCTTAAGTTCAGTCCTCTTCTTGTTTTCTTTAAAAAATAGGTCATGACCACTGCCACGATAACGGACAGATATGTCAGGAATCCATAAGAAAAGAAAAGTGTTCCAATCACCGGAATCTTTGAAAGACCTGGGATTGTGGTGCGGTATGCAGCCGCCGTTGTCTGAACGGAAATCTGTCCGACACCTCCAGCCAGCTTGGAAATGGAACCACCGAAGAAGTTACCGAATCCAACACCAAATGTCGTAAGTGCAAGTCCCACCACATTCTGGTTCGCTCTGAGTGTGATCGTCAGAAAACTGTAGATCAGCCCGCCCAGGGCAGATGCGATCAGGGAACACAGCAGTGAAACCAGCACCCCGATGGCTCCGTTTGGCGTCTCTGTACTTTTTTCATAAAAGAAAGCACCCATAAGTCCGGCGATACCACCCATGTACATAATTCCCGGAATTCCGAGGTTTAAGTTACCGGATTTTTCTGTGACGATCTCTCCGGAAGCACCAAATAAAATAGCGACTCCCTGTCCGATCGCCTTCTGGATAAACGTCAGTAATAATGTCATTCTATTTCTCTCCTTTCTTACGGAACTCTAATTTGTAGTTAATAAAGAATTCACATCCGATCAGGAAAAATAATAAAATACCTGTAATAATATCTGATGCATTTTCATTCAGACCAAACTGCGATGCCACCTGGATCGACCCCTGCTGCATAAATACAAGGAATCCGGAAACAAGGATCATCGCAAGCGGATTAAACTTTGACATCCATGCAACAATGATCGCAGTAAATCCCCGTCCACCTGCTGTACTTGTCGAGATGGTATGGCTCGCACCGCTGACGATCACTGCACCGGCAATTCCACAGATCGCACCGGAGATCATCATTGTACGGATAATGACCTTCTTCACATCGATTCCTGCATATCTTGCAGTATTCTGGCTTTCTCCGACAACCGAGATCTCATATCCCTGTTTGGAATATTTCATATAAACATAAACTACTAATGTAATTGCTAAAACAATGATAACATTTAATGTATATGCATTGCCAAAAATTGTTGGAAACCATCCACCTTTTGTTGCTGCATTGATAATACCAACGGTATTAGAACCAGACGGATTCTCCCAGAATACAATACAGAACGTTACGATCTGCATTGCGACATAATTCAGCATTAAAGTAAATAAAGTCTCATTGGTATTAAAATATGCTTTAAAAATGGCAGGGATCACACCCCAGATCAGTCCAGCCAGACCACTGACAACAAAAATCACGATCAGCAGTAACCAGTTTGGCATTTTATCGCCAAAGTAGATCATCATTGCCGCTGCCGCTGTACCACCCATTAAAATCTGTCCTTCTGCACCGATGTTCCAGAATTTCATTTTAAATGCAGGGGTAAGACCAATTGCAATACATAAAAGCACCATCATTTCACGGATAGTCACCCAGATCCTCCGGTTGCTTCCAACTGCTCCATCAATAATTCCAAGATACACTTCGATCGGATTCTGTTTTGTGACTGCCACGATCACAAGTGCCGCTACTACCAGTGACAATGCAACTGCGATCAGTCGGATCGCCCACGCCTTTCCCACACTGATATGGTCTCTCTTCACCATACGTGCAAAAGGTTCTTTCTTCGAAATCACGTTTTCCTTACTCATTCTTATCCTCCGTCAAACCAGTCATCATCAGTCCCAGTTTTTCCTTCGTTGTGGTACGCGCATCCACGATACCCGCAACTTTTCCACTGTTCAATACTAAAATCTTATCACAAAGTTCTAGCAGGACATCCAGATCCTCACCTACACAGATGACTGCAACTCCTTTTTTCTTCTGGTCATTCAACAGATTGTAAATCGTGTATGATGAATTGATGTCAAGTCCTCTGACCGGATACGCAACCATCAGCACAGTCGGATTGCTTGCGATCTCACGGCCGACAAGGATTTTCTGTACATTACCGCCGGAAAGCCTGCTGACCGGAGTATCCACACCCGGTGTCACAACATCTAATTTCTCCACAATATCTTCTGCAAGTTTCTTTGGAGATTTACGGTCGGCAAAGAAATGTCTTCCTTCCTTATAGCTTCGGATCATCATATTATCTGTCAGATCCATAGAACCAACAAGTCCCATTCCAAGACGGTCTTCCGGCACAAACGATAACGTGATACCAAGATTTTTAATATCCTCCGCCTTCATCTCAGAGATTTTTTCTGTCGTACCCTCCGGGGAAAAATAAAGGATCTCGCCGCTCTCGATCGGCTGAAGTCCTGCAACGGACTCTAATAATTCTTTCTGTCCGCTTCCTGAAATTCCTGCCACACCAAGGATTTCCCCACTGTAGGCGGTGAAGGAAGCCTCTGTCAGAACCTTAAGTCCCTCCTTGTTCCTACACGTAATGCCACGCATCTCAATACGTTTTTCTGCTCCTACAGGCTCAGTACGGTTGATATCCAGTTTTACTTTCTCGCCGACCATCATCTCTGTGAGTGATTCTACAGTTGCCTTCGCCGTCTCTACCGTATCAATATATTTTCCTTTTCGAAGCACTGCGACACGGTCAGAAAGTTCCAATACTTCATTTAATTTATGTGTGATGATAATAATGGATTTTCCTGCTTTCCTCATGTTCCTGAGGACTGCAAATAATTTTTCAGTCTCCTGCGGTGTCAATACGGCTGTCGGTTCATCGAGGATCAGAATGTCTGCCCCGCGGTAAAGTACTTTTACGATCTCTACGGTCTGTTTCTGTGAGACAGACATGTCATAAATTTTCTGGGACGGATTGAGGTCAAATCCATACTGTTCTGTCAGTTCCCTGATTTCTTTCTCTACCTGTTTCATATTCAGTTTTTCTTTTCCAGGCAGACCTAAAATAATATTCTCGGCGGCTGTCAAAATATTGATCAGCTTGAAATGCTGATGAATCATTCCAATACCGAGTGCGAAGGAATCTTTTGGGGAGCGGATGGTCACTTCTTTTCCATCCACATAAACTTCTCCTTCGTCCGGGAAGTAAATTCCGGAAAGCATGTTCATCAACGTAGTCTTTCCACTACCATTCTCTCCTAAAATCGAAAGAATTTCACCTTTCCTGACGGTCAGATTCACGTTATCGTTCGCAATCACGTCACCGAAACGTTTGGTTACACCTTTCAGTTCAATAGCGTTTCCTGTTTCCACAAGTAATCCTCCTAAATACGAAAATCCTTTCAATCTGTATCTTGAAAGGATTTATCTGTTTTCTTCCAATATTTCTATCATTGCAGAGCACAGAAACCATCTGTGCCCTGCCGGTTTATCTTAAAAATTAGTTTGCCTGAGATGTGATGCCATCAATGATAATATCAAAGGATGGTGCAGATGCCAATTCAGATTCATGATAATAACCGTCTGAAACGTAATCAGCATATTTTGCGTAATCTCCGCCTTCTGCGATCAGGTCTTCTAAGGAAGATCCGTTTACTGTAAATGTAGATGTATCAAATACATGAAGAGAACCATCTTTTAATGCTGCTTCTACTTCTTCTACTTTTGCGTCTGTTCCTTCTGCTGCAACAGCCTCATTGACCGGAGTGATTCTGACTGCATCCTCAGAGAATCCTTTGCACCAGTCTGTGTCGATTGCTTTTCCATCTAATACGCACTGTACAGCGTAAGTATAATATACACCCCAGTTATTTGTAGGAGATGTCAATGCTGCGTCCGGAGCAACAGATGTCATATCTACGTTGTAACCAACACAAGGAACACCTGCTGTCTCACATGCTGATGGAGCACCTGTTGTATCGGCATGCTGGCTGATCAGTACACAGTTATCTGCGATCAGCTGATTTGCAACTTCGCCCTCTGCTGTCATATCTGCCCAGCTGTTTGTATACTGAACTTCCATTGTAACAGATTCACATACGCTCTTAGCACCTAAGTAGAAAGATGTGAATCCTGAAATAACCTCTGCATATGGGAATGCACCTACATAACCGATTTTTGCCTGGTCTGCTGTGATATCACCATTCTCGATCATCTCATTTAATTTCATACCTGCAACAACACCGGATACATAACGTGCTTCATAAATTGCATCGAAGTAGTTGTGCATGTTAGAAAGTCCGGAACTTGCTGCCTGATATCCTGTTGCATGACAGAACTGAATGTCCGGATACTCCTGTGCTGCCTGTAAAATGTATGTCTCATGTCCAAAACTTGTTGCAAAAATAATATTACATCCCTGATCTGCAAGGTCTACTGCTGCATCATAACAGGACTCGTCCTCCGGGATCGTCGTTTTCTCAATAATCTGGTCATCTGATAAACCAAGGTTTGCTGCCATCTCATCAATACCTGCCATATGAGCTGCTGTATATCCCTCGTTCTCATCACCGATATAAATAACACCGACTTTGATATCTGCTGCGGAAGCTGCTGCCTGTGTACCAGCCTCTGTAGAAGCTGCTGCACTGCTGTTGTCTGCTGTGTCTCCACATCCTGCCACCATACCGACAGTCATTCCCATTGCCAATAAAATACTTAATGCCTTTTTCATATAATCCTCCTTGTTTTGCATTAGAAAAACTAATCTCAAAATACAAAAGTCAATTTAGCATAGCAATTTTTTATCGTCAATATGATTTGTATGGTAATTTTCAAAAAAACGTCCATTTTTGCAAAAAATTCTTATATTGATAAGAAGAACTAATACAGGAGATATTTTTAACTAATAAAAAAGTGTCTTCGACACTCTCAGCTCCCCTGACCCCTCATTCATGAGGGGAAGGGGGTTTCCTTTGTCTCTCTTTATTGTAAAATTCTATTATGAATATATTACAATCTATCTTTACTGATTATTATGAACCTATCATTTACAAACTTCATCCTCGTCCTTCTGTTATCGAAAATGTCAACAAGATGATTCATTGTGGTGATCCTTCTCACGGTGGTGCCATGTATGGCTGTCCTCACTGTGGAAATCTTAAATTTGTTCCCTTTCGCTGTAAAAGCCGTTTTTGCCCTTCCTGTGGAAACAAATACAACCAGCTTCGTTCTTTTCATATGTCCTGTAAGCTTGTTTCTTGTGTTCATCGCCATTGTGAAATGGAATCCTCATATCCATTGGTCCATCTTTTCGTAAAGTTAAAAATGAAATGTACACCAGACACGAAGACAACAAAACTGTTACTGAAACTATTCCTGCTTTGGACTTCATCCAGAAACTGATTGTCCACATCCCTGAAAAACATTTCAAAATGCTTCGCTACTATGGGGTATATGCAAAACATCACAAACAGGAAAAGAAACTTCGTAAATGTATTTCTGCTAAAAAACAACGTTTCCTGCGTTCTATTCAGGATTGGCAGCACTCCATCCTTCTCTCTTTCGGATACGACCCTCTCTGTTGTTCCGAATGTGGTACTTCTATGTTGGTTTTAGAAGTTTACCACAAAAAAACTGCACTATTTGAACAATATCGAAAGGTTATGAAATATGGATAAATCCATGCTCATAATAATTCTTTCTCCATAGTCAGATAGTGCAGCTACCCTAAACCAAAACAAAAAACGTCATAAACAACGTCATGGCGAATCCAACATTCGCTCTTTTGTCATGTCATTTTTTATTTCCAGTTTATTATACACTATTTCTGACGATTTGAGAAATTTCCTATAAAGCAAGAAAAAGAGCTTCCCATGATGGAAAGCCCTTAAAATTTACATAATGATGCCCCTTTTTGCAAACTATATCAAACAGTCCGGGGCTTTAGCTTAATCGTCAACTAGAAGTAAAGCATACGAAATTATTCTGCTGTGAATGTAACCCCTGCATCGGCATGTTCATTTGCATACTGTTCAGCATAAGAGCCCGATTTCCCAATAAGATTGAATTCAGAAACATGCAATTCAGTAACACTTTCTGGTATTTTCAAATCCATTCCCCAGTTACTCGTTGGCGGTATCAAATAATAAGTATAATCATCAGATCCAACTTTTTGCAAGCCATCATTTAATACAAGCTCCTGAAGATTTGTTCCATCAAACACCCCTCCTCCAATTGTTTTTACAGAATCTCCCATTACTACATATTTTAATTGTTTACATCCTGAGAAAGCTGAATTTTCAACTTCCTGAACATTATTTCCTATTTTCACTGCAACTATATTATTATTAAGTATAAAAGCAGATTCAAATCCAACAACCTTCTTTCCATCAATTTCATCTGGAATAACTACAATTGGATCCTTACCAACATACTTCTGTATTACGATTTCATCTGCACCATCATTGAACTCAAAATCCTCTGCCAGTGTCTCATCATGGCTCATCAAATCATCCATAGTGATTTCATCTGCTGATTTATAACTAGTATCATTCTTATTATCAGACTTATCACTTGAAGATGTGTCTTTCTGGCTGTCCTGCACATCTGCTGTTTGTTTTGTTTGGTCTGTCTTACCTGCATTGTCTGATGACGAACTTCCACAGCCTGCTGATGACACAACCATTGTAAAAATCATTCCTAAAATCAATAGTCTCTTTTTCATTTCTTTCTCCTTTGAAGTTAATTATTTTATATAATTTTATATTACTTTAGTAAATGGCGCAATAGGTCAGAATTACCATTAATCAGATAATTTCTGTAATAAATATGGATTTTGCTTACAGTAAAAAAATGTCTTCGACACTCTCAGCTCCCCTTCCCCTCATTCATGAGGGGAAGGGGTTTTCCTTTGTCTCTCTTTATTGTAAAATTCTATTATGAGTATATTACAATCTATCTTTACTGATTATTATGAACCTATCATTTACAAACTTCATCCTCGTCCTTCTGTTATCGAAAATGTCAACAAGATGATTCATTGTGGTGATCCTTCTCACGGTGGTGCCATGTATGGCTGTCCTCACTGTGGAAATCTTAAATTTGTTCCCTTTCGCTGTAAAAGCCGTTTTTGCCCTTCCTGTGGAAACAAATACAACCAGCTTCGTTCTTTTCATATGTCCTGTAAGCTTGTTTCTTGTGTTCATCGCCATTGTGAAATGGAATCCTCATATCCATTGGTCCATCTTTTCGTAAAGTTAAAAATGAAATGTACACCAGACACGAAGACAACAAAACTGTTACTGAAACTATTCCTGCTTTGGACTTCATCCAGAAACTGATTGTCCACATCCCTGAAAAACATTTCAAAATGCTTCGCTACTATGGGGTATATGCAAAACATCACAAACAGGAAAAGAAACTTCGTAAATGTATTTCTGCTAAAAAACAACGTTTCCTGCGTTCTATTCAGGATTGGCAGCACTCCATCCTTCTCTCTTTCGGATACGACCCTCTCTGTTGTTCCGAATGTGGTACTTCTATGTTGGTTTTAGAAGTTTACCACAAAAAAACTGCACTATTTGAACAATATCGAAAGGTTATGAAATATGGATAAATCCATGCTCATAATAATTCTTTCTCCGTCATCTGGAAAAAGACTGTATCTTTATTCTTATACTCTTCGGATGTGCTGATGTGTAAACAGGTGATCCTGACAATACTCATAATTGCCCTCGCACTTCGAACAGAAACGGAACTGTAAATTTGGATCATCCAGCTCTGTCCGTCCGCAGACCGCACATTTGTGTTTTGCAATACCGGAACCAGGTCGCGGCTCTCTCATCTGCGCCCTGAACTGCTGCCTGCGATGCACCTCATGTGGGGTATACCGGCTCAGATTCCTCGTGGACAGGAAGAAAATGAGGTAATTTAACAGTGACATCACAATGCATAACAGCATAATCCCTGCATACCATAATGCAGTGGATACAGACTGTGTATATGCATAAATCGCATGATAGGTATCCCACACGCTGAATACCATGATAACAACATATACGGCTGCCATCCATTTCATTTTTATCGGAATGATAAAGTACAGTAACACCTGCATATCCGGATATAAGGTCGCAAATGCAAGGAATATAGACATATTGATATAGGAAGTACTGATCATCTGTCCCATCATTGTGCTTGCAGTGTGGGCAAAACTGCCACCCATAAACAGATAGATCAGACCATACGCCAAAAGGCTTCCCACTTCAGTCAGCAGGATTCCGCCGATGATATAGGCATTAAAACGGAAAGTTCCCCACGCGCGCTCCAACGCAGTTCCAAGCTGATAATAAAACATCATCATGATCAACAGAAAAATGATATTGCTGTCTGTCGGCATTAAAATCCATGTGATAAGTCTCCAGATCTGTCCGTGTAAAATGTAATAAGGCTGGAAATTCAAGAATCCCAATATATTCGGTGCCACCATGTTCAATACAAATCCAACGGAATATGCTCCGATCAGATACACGATCAGATTCGGTACCGCATATCTTCCAAATTTACGCTCCAGTTTATTTAACCAGTTCATATTGCTGCTCCTTTTTTTCAAATACTCTTTGGACTGTCTTCTTTTTCAAACAATCTAGCTAAAGTATATCTATGCAGGAAACCTTTGTCAATCGGCGCTAAATTTCTTCATAAAAAGTTTAGATTTTTCAGATTATTTTGTCATTGTTTTTTGTTTTTTCCTGTCGTATAATGTACATTGCTTGGTTTTTGAGCACATATATATAATAGGAAGAAATAGTGAACATAGACTATTGATAGATCTGATTTACAAGAGATAATTTGGAGGAAAGATATGAGTAACAATACACTTCATAAACTTGGTATTGATATTGGTTCCACGACAGTCAAAGTAGCTGTGCTGGATGAGAATGACAACCTGTTATTCTCCGATTACGAGAGACATTTCGCCAATATCCGTGAAACTCTCTCCCTGCTGGTGGAAAAAGCTTATAAACAGCTCGGGGATATGCAGATTGCCCCGATGATCACCGGTTCCGGTGGTCTTACCCTTGCAAAACATTTAGACGTGCCGTTTGTCCAGGAGGTCATCTCCGTATCCACTGCTTTACAGCACTATGCACCACAGACCGATGTTGCCATCGAGCTTGGCGGTGAGGATGCGAAGATCATTTATTTCGAGGGCGGTAATGTGGAACAGCGTATGAACGGTATCTGTGCCGGTGGTACAGGTTCTTTTATCGACCAGATGGCATCCCTCATCCAGACAGATGCGACCGGACTGAACGAATACGCAAAGAATTATAAGGCAATTTATCCGATTGCCGCCAGATGCGGTGTATTTGCCAAGACAGATATCCAGCCTCTGATCAACGAAGGTGCAACCAGGGAAGACTTATCCGCTTCCATTTTCCAGGCAGTTGTCAACCAGACGATCAGCGGTCTTGCCTGCGGCAAACCGATCCGTGGACACGTTGCTTTCTTAGGAGGTCCCCTGCACTTTTTATCCGAGTTAAAGGCTGCATTCATCCGTACCTTAAACTTAGACGAGGAGCATGCGATCACTCCTTTGAATTCCCATCTTTTTGCAGCGATCGGTTCTGCACTGAACTATAAAGAGGACAAAGTAACTACTTTAGCAGGATTACATACAAAACTTCAGTCCGATATCCATATGGAATTTGAAGTTGCAAGACTTGATCCTTTATTCAAAGATCAGGCAGAATACGATGCTTTCCGCACACGCCACGACGGACATCATGTAAAGTCCGCAGATCTGGCTTCTTACGAAGGAAACTGCTACCTTGGTATCGATGCAGGTTCCACCACAACGAAAGTTGCCCTGATCGGTGAGGATGGTTCTCTGCTGTACTCCTTCTACAGCAATAACAACGGAAGCCCGCTCTCTACTGCGATCCGTGCGATCAAAGATATTTATTCCAAACTGCCGGAAAAGGCACACATTGTACACTCCTGCTCCACCGGATATGGTGAGGCGTTACAGAAGGCTGCTCTGAAATTAGATGACGGCGAAGTAGAAACTGTCGCACATTTTTATGCCGCAGCATTCTTTGATCCGGAAGTTGACTGTATCCTCGACATTGGTGGTCAGGATATGAAATGCATTAAGATCAAAAACCAGACCGTTGACAGTGTCCAGTTAAATGAAGCCTGTTCTTCCGGTTGTGGTTCTTTCATTGAGACATTTGCAAAATCCTTGAATTTCTCTGTGCAGGACTTTGCCAGAGAAGCTCTTTTTGCCAAAAATCCGATCGATCTTGGAACCCGCTGTACAGTATTCATGAACTCGAAAGTAAAACAGGCTCAGAAAGAGGGCGCATCCGTCGCTGATATTTCTGCCGGTCTTGCCTACTCAGTCATCAAGAATGCTCTATATAAGGTAATCAAGCTTTCCGATGCAAAAGATCTTGGCCAGAACATCGTGGTACAGGGTGGAACGTTCTACAACGATGCCGTTTTACGAAGTTTTGAAAAAATTGCCGGTGTCCAGTGTATCCGTCCGGATATTGCCGGTATCATGGGAGCTTTCGGAGCTGCCCTGATCGCAAGGGAACGCCATGAGGAAGGTTATCAGACCTCCATGCTCTCCATCGACGAGATCAATGCACTGACTTTTGACACGAAGCTTGCAAGATGTCAGGGATGTACGAACCACTGTCTCTTAACCATCAACCGCTTCTCCGGCAACCGTCAGTATATTACCGGCAACCGCTGTGAGCGTGGTCTTGGAAAAGAGAAGAACAAAGACAACATTCCAAACCTTTTTGAATATAAGAACAAACGTATTTTTGACTATGAACCATTAAGTGCAGAGGAAGCAGCCCGCGGTACCGTCGGCATCCCACGTGTGTTGAATATGTATGAGAACTACCCATTCTGGGCAGTCTTTTTCAAAAAACTAGGTTTCTCCGTGGTACTCTCTCCGTCCTCCACACGTAAGATTTACGAACTTGGTATCGATTCGATCCCATCCGAATCCGAATGTTACCCTGCAAAACTTGCACACGGACATGTGACCTGGCTGATCCATCAGAATGTGGATTTCATTTTCTACCCGTGTATCCCTTACGAGAGAAATGAGTTCCCGGATTCCAACAACCACTATAACTGCCCGATCGTTACTTCTTATGCGGAGAATATTAAAAACAACGTGGATGAGATTACTTCCGGTCAGGTGAAGTTCTTAAATCCATTTATGGCATTCACAAATGAGGACACCTTATCCTCCCAGCTCATCAAGGTATTTGGTTCTTCTGAATTCGGCATTTCCGAAGCGGAGATCCGTGATGCAGTTTCCGAAGGCTGGAAGGAATTAGCTGTTGTCCGCATGGAAATGCAGAAAAAAGGTGAAGAAGTATTAAAATATATGGAAGAGACCGGAAAACGCGGTATCGTTCTCGCCGGACGTCCATACCACGTTGACCCGGAAATCAACCACGGTATTCCGGAGCTTATCACTTCCTATGGAATCGCCGTTTTAACAGAAGACTCTGTCTCCCATCTGCATCAGCCGGAGCGTCCGTTGATCGTTATGGATCAGTGGATGTACCACTCCCGCCTGTATGCGGCTGCAAACTTTGTAAAGACAAGAGATGACTTAGACCTGATCCAGTTGAACTCCTTCGGATGTGGTCTTGACGCCGTTACCACCGATCAGGTCAACGATATTCTGACCAGATCAGGCAAAATCTACACCTGTCTGAAGATTGATGAGGTCAACAACTTAGGTGCTGCCAGAATCCGTATCCGTTCACTGATCGCAGCGATCCGCGTCCGCGAGAAAAAGCAGACCAAAAGAACGATCGTGCCTGCAAGTTATGAGCGTGTGGTATTTACGAAGGAGATGCGTGAAAACTACACGATTCTCTGCCCGCAGATGTCACCGATCCATTTTGAATTATTAGAGCCGGCTTTCAATGCTGCCGGATACAATCTGGTCGTACCGGATGTTCCTGCAAGGGAATGTGTCGATGTCGGATTAAAATTCGTCAATAACGATGCCTGTTATCCGTCCCTGATCGTTGTCGGCCAGTTGATGGCTGCCGTAAAATCCGGCAAATACGATATGAATAAGACTGCGATCTTAATCTCCCAGACCGGTGGCGGATGCCGTGCAAGTAACTACATCGGATTCATCCGCCGTGCTCTGGAAAAAGCAGGCTATCCGAAAGTTCCGGTTATCTCCATCAACTTGAGCGGTTTAGAGAGCAACCCAGGATTCACTTTCACTCCAAAGCTCATCCAGCATGGACTTTACGCACTGGAATTTGGTGATATTTTCCTGCGCTGTTTATACGCCACAAGACCTTATGAAGCAGTTCCCGGTTCTGCCAACGAACTCCATGCGAAGTGGAAAAAGAAGATCATCGCATTTATTACACAAGATAAGATTTTATCCCATAAAAAATACAAGCAGATGTGTCGTGAGATCATCCGTGACTTTGACAATCTCCCGCGTCTTGATATTAAAAAGCCGCGTGTCGGCATAGTCGGTGAGATTTTGGTAAAATTCCATCCGGCTGCCAACAATTATCTGGCAGACCTGTTAGAATCCGAAGGTGCGGAAGCTGTTGTTCCTGACCTTACCGACTTCCTGCTCTACTGCTTCTACAACACAGGCTTTAAGGCAGATAACCTCGGTTTCAGCCAGAAGTCCAAACGTATCGGACGCCTTGGCATCAAGTTCTTTGAGTGGCTGCGCTCTGCTGCGGTTGATGAATTTAAGAAGAGTAAACATTTTACTCCACCTGCACACATTGAGGATCTTGCAAAATATGCAAGGGATATCGTATCCGAAGGTAACCAGACCGGTGAGGGATGGTTCTTAACCGGTGAGATGTTAGAGCTGATCCATACCGGCACTCCGAACATTGTCTGCACGCAGCCATTTGCCTGCCTGCCGAACCATGTTGTAGGAAAAGGTGTTATCAAGGAATTACGGCACCGCTATCCGGATTCCAACATTGTTGCGATCGACTACGATCCGGGTGCAAGTGAAGTAAACCAGTTGAACCGTATTAAACTCATGCTCTCAACTGCAAATAAGAACCTGAAAAAAGATACTTTGAATTAATACGAAAAAAATCGAAATTTAATTTGTTTTATGCTATAATCATAAATAGCTTTATTAGTTATTGGTTACGTGTACATTGTGAACAGACATGCGTGCGTATGTCAATCGGGGAAAATGAATGAAAAACGATAAAACTGACAATCATGAACAGATTTTCTGGGAAGAGATCGACCGGCTTTTTCCAGATATGATAAAAGCGATCGCCTCTCTTTCCAAAAAATCATATCTTTCCATCACAAACCTTCGGACCGGAATCACCTGGTGGTCCGAACGGGCGATGGATTATTTTGGCATGAAAGAAAATTATACGATCCGCAGCATGGAAAAGGCAAACCGGAAGATCCATCCTGATGATGTTGCCACTTTCAAACGTGGTTTTAAAGAACGGGTTGACGGTAAAAATCTGGATACCGCATGGGAATACCGGATTCAGGATGGCGATTCCTACAACCGTTTCAACGCCATGGCGCGTGTACTTTATGATGAACAAAAGCAGCCTTTTATCATCATTATCCGCTATGATAATTATGGAATTTCTGATGAAGTGGACTCTGTCACAGGTCTCTATACGGAACCGGCACTGAACCGCTGTATCACCCAATTACTTGATAACACACGTCCTGCCGCACTCTTAAAGATCGGGCTGGATCAGTTCAGCCATATCAATGTCATGTATGGGGCAGCTTTTGCAGATAAGATCCTGAACAAAGTGGCACAAAGCCTTTTACACATGGTACGCAATATCGGTTATGCCTACCGCCTGTCCGGTGCGAAATTTGTGCTTGTTTTCGACAAAGTATCCAAAACAGAGCTCCATAGCATTTTCGCTTTCATCGAGGATACACTGGCAAACACCATTGCAGTGAACGGAAAACGGATTCCGATCAAGATCTCTGCAGGGGCCATTTTCTTAGAACCCTATATGAAAGAAACGAATGCTGTCCGCAGCCGTCTGACCTATGCGCAGAATCATTCACGCTATGAACATCATGGCGATCTCGTCATTTTTAACGATGAGATCTGTGGCAACAACGAAAAACAGTTTGAGCTGATCGGTCTGATCCACCAGTGTGCGACCAGCCATTTTGAGGGATTCCGCCTGTTCTACCAGCCGATAGCAGACACAAAGACCGGAAAGATCCGTGGCATGGAAGCACTGATACGATGGGAATTAGAGCCCTATGGTCTCATCTCTCCAGGAATATTTATGGAGTGGTTAGAGGAAGATCCATGTATCTTTGACCTCGGCAACTGGATTTTACGCACCGCATTAAAGGATATCGGCAGGATCCGTGATAAGATCCCACACTTTTTCGTAAACGTCAACATCTCTGCCGCTCAATTGTCGCGAAAAGAATTTCGTGACTCTGTCATGACGATTTTAAAAGAAACCGGAGCCAGACCGGAGGAATTGTGTCTGGAACTGACTGAGCGCTGCCGGGATCTCGATGTGACTTTTCTGAAGAATGAAGTCGATTTCTTTCACTCAAAGGGGATTAAAATTGCACTGGATGATTTTGGAACCGGTAACAGCTCCCTAAGCCTTGCTTTGGAATTACCTATTGATGAGCTGAAAGTCGATATGAGTTTTATCAAAGATATTGAACAAAAGCCACAGAATCAGGCTATGGTACAGTCGATCGTTGATTACGCAAACCGTACCAATACCGAAACCTGTATCGAGGGAATTGAAAATCAGGAGGTAAGCGACTACATTCATCAATTTGGTGCGACCTGGTATCAGGGTTATTTTTATTCCAAACCTGTTCCGATCGACCAGTTTGAAACATTGCTGGATGTGCCTCACTGAAAAATCTCTTTTTTGCATATGATCCATGAGATCACTGCTGAAACAAATTCCGTGATCCAGAACGCGTGCCATACACCAGCCGCCTGAAAAAGGCGGCTTAAAATAAATGCCAGCGGCAAAATCACCACGATATAACGCAGTAATGAAATGACTAACGATTCCTTCCCTTTTCCAAGCCCCTCCAAAGCGCCGGATACCGTGACGGAAACCGATGACACGATAAATCCTATACTGATGAGCCTGAGTGCCTCCCTGCCTAGCCGGATTGTCTCAGGATTTCCTGTAAACAGACCGATCAGCGCCTGTGGCACTGCCATACAGAGAATCGTACCGATCACCATCACTATTACGATCAGGAACAATGCTGACCGAAAAATCTCTTTCACTCTCTTTGACTCTCCTGCTCCATAATTGTATCCAATCAATGGACGCATCCCCTGTACCACACCATTTCCAGTCAGATACAAAAATGTCTGTAATTTGAAATAAGCACCCAATACAAGAACATAACTTGCAGAATAAACAGCCAGTATCGCATTTAATGCAGACACCTGGACGGAAGGCAGCGCAAGGCTTAACGTTGCAGGGATTCCGATAGAATACACTTTTTTGCAAAGCTGCTTCTCCGGCTTCATATTTCTGACCTTCACTTTGGCAGGAATCGGTTTCCAGTAATATGCGGTCAGATACCCTGCCAGTGACACGATCTGTCCGATTCCGGTTGCAAGTGCCGCTCCCCGGATTCCCATTGCAGGAAAAATCCCAATTCCAAAAATCAGCAGTGGATCAAGCACAATATTGGTCACACAGCCAAGCAGCATACAAAACATGGATGTTTTCATACGTCCAACTGCCTGAAATATTTTTTCAAAGCAGAGTGCCGCCGCATTTGGCACCGCAAATAAAAATACAATATCCGAGTACTGTACCCCCATTCCGATAATTTCCGTCTGCGCTGTAAACATTCTTAAGAATGCCGGCATAACTGCAATACAGCCGATTGCAAGCACCAGACCATGCAGCATATTCAATAACATGCCAAGCGATGCTGTTTTATCCGCCATTTGCTGTTTCTGTGCCCCAAGATAATAAGCCATTGTAGCATTCATTCCGATAGCAAAACCAATGACCACTGCATTGACCAGATTCTGTAACGGAAATACTAACGATAACGCTGTCATCGCATCCTCACTGATCTGCGCCACAAAATAGCTGTCTATGATATTATATAATGCATTCACTAACATGGAAAATGTCATCGGCAGTGCCATGGAGATCACCAGCGGCATCACCGGTTTTTCTTTCATAAATTCCTGATCCATCTTTTCTTTTTCTCCTCTGTTTTCTTTCTGTCAATCAATCTTACTCACATACGCTGAAATATCTGTTTTAGCGCAAAAAAATACCACACGACTGTTCACATTCAGTCGTGTGGCGAAAAATAGAGCTCTTTGCTCCAGAAAAGTCCACTCCAATATTGGTTTTGAATTCTATATGCTATTTGTCCTTCTGATCCGCTTTCTGGATCAATAAGAGGATATCAGAAAGTTCCTCTTCTGTCAACTGTGTATATGCTGCAAGTTCATGTACAGTTGCTTCCCTGCCTTTCTCCTCTGCAAGATACTTCTTAGCCTCGTTGACTAACGCCAGCTTGCCGACCATAGCCTTCTCATCCTCATCCTCGCCTTCTTCCGCAAGAATGGATGATTTCATGGCTGTCTCCACTGCGCCCTGCAATTCTGCCTCAACATCTGTTTTTTCCTCACAGCCGCAAAGTTCTGTCAGCTTTAAAAAAAGTGCCATATTTCCTTCCTGAATGACATCCTCAAAGCCTTCTGAGGTCACTGCAAGCTTTCTGGCGGTTTCTAACACCTTTATCATCCAGCTGTCAGAGATTGGATTGATCACGGACTCATCCCCTGCTAAAAGCTTCTGATACATTTCTTCCTGCTTCTTCCCGGAATATACCGGAAGACTGCCGATTTCTTCCAGATACATCTGAAATACCTTAGATTCCGGTAAAACATCCGGCTCTGCGTTTTTTTCCTCTTTTTTGCCAGGATCATTCTGTGCCAGCACAGATGCATCTGACGTTTCCTGCCAGTCTGCCGCTTCCTGCTCCCCGCCTTCGGCCTCTTCAGTTTCCTCTTCCGCTTCTTCCTCCTCATGTGGTGTCAGCAGAAACTCTAAAACCATGTTTTCCTGCTGTTCGTTTAACTCCATCTCTTTGAAATAGCTTAAGATCTCTTCTTTTGATAACGGTGTCGCAGAAGTGCGGATAATCTCTGCCACCTCATGGATTGTCTCTGTAAATACACTCTGATCTAACATTGTCTCTCCTGTTTTCTTCTCTTTAAACCTTGTGTTTTGCCTCTTTCTCATCAATATCAACTAAAATGATGTCCGGTCCGATTTTGACGATCTTACACCACGGAATAAACAGTTCAAACTCCCTGCAAAAACAGCCGAACCATTTTCCCGGCCCCGGAACGATCAACGCCCGTATCGTTCCATCACATTCGTCAATATCGAGATCATGAACATTTCCAAGGCATTTGCAGTCACAGACGTTTATCACTTCTTTTTCTGTCAAGTCACAAAAGCGCATACCATTCTCCGAAACATTCCCTCGAAAAATGATATGCGTTTTTTTAGCTCTTATACATTAAAGCGGAATAAAATAACGTCTCCGTCTTTGACCACGTACTCTTTTCCTTCCATGCCGACAATTCCTTTTTCACGGGCTGCTGCAAGGCTTCCATTATCTAAAAGATCCTGATAATTTACAACCTCAGCCTTGATAAATCCACGCTCAAAGTCTGTGTGGATCTTACCTGCTGCCTGTGGTGCTTTTGTGCCTTTCTTAATCGTCCATGCACGGCACTCATCTTCTCCTGCAGTAAGGAAACTGATCAGTCCAAGCAGGCTGTAGCTTGCTGCTACCAGTTTATCAAGACCGCTGGAGGTCACGCCAAGGTCATCTAAATATTCCTTTTTCTCATCCTCATCGAGTTCTGCAAGTTCCTGTTCAATCTGTGCACAGATTACAAATACTTCTGCGCCCTCTTCCTTTGCCATCTCTCTCACTTTTGCAACATGTGGGTTGGATGCCCCGTCATCCGCAAGGTCGTCCTCTGCAACATTTGCTGCGTAAATGGTCGGTTTTGCAGTCAGAAGGTTATAACCCCTGAACCAGATTTCTGCGTCTTCATCATCCGGTACTTCAAAAGATCCTGCCATCTTACCTGCTTCCAGATGTGCCTTGATTGCCTCTACAAGTTCCAGTTCTTTTGCAAGTGTCTTGTCCATTCTTGCCTGTTTGGAAATCTTTGCAATTCTTCTGTCAAGAATCTCAATATCAGAAAAAATCAGTTCCAGATTGATCGTCTCAATATCTCTTGCAGGATCGATAGATCCGTCCACATGGATAATATTGGTATCCTCAAAACAACGTACCACATGTACGATAGCATCTACCTCACGGATATTTGCAAGGAACTGGTTTCCAAGTCCCTCGCCCTTGCTGGCTCCCTTTACAAGTCCTGCAATATCTACAAATTCGATGGTAGCCGGTGTTACCTTCTTCGTATGATAAAGCTCACCGAGTTTTACGATTCTCTCATCCGGTACGGAAACGATTCCGACGTTCGGATCAATCGTTGCGAATGGATAATTTGCGGATAAAGCACCTGCTTTGGTCAGGGAATTAAATAATGTGGACTTTCCAACGTTTGGAAGTCCGACGATTCCTAGTTTCATTTTTATCTTTACCTGTCCGAAAACCCTTTATTTATGCGGGTTTTCGCCTTTCTCTATATTTTTATTACACCCTTTTTACACCCTTTTTTCAACTGTGGGTGTAGCTGCTTCAAATTGCTGAACAGCTTTTGCAAGGGACTCGTCCGTAACATGGACATACCTGTCCATTGTTGTTTTAATACTTGCGTGTCCTAATAGTTGCTGTAAAACTTTAGGTTGTACGCCGCGTTCAATCGCGCGTGTAGCATAAGTGTGTCGTAAGGCGTGCATACAAAAACGCTTAATACCAGCTTCATCACACAATTTATATAAATGTGTATCGTAGGAACTGTTTTTAGCAGGTTCTCCTGTTCGCCAGTTGATAAATACCAAATCCCGCATGACAAGACATTTCTTTTCTCCCGTTCTGCTGTCTGTGTACTCCAAAATCTGTGAAAGCATTTCAGACTCTTTCCGGGTATCTTTTTCATCATAACAACTTTTTAGGATTGTATATGCGCGTTCTGTAAGCGGAATAGTACGATAACTTTTTTTTGTTTTAGGCGGACCGGCACGCCAATATCTCCGGCTGTGTCGATACTCTAAACTCTTATTTACAGTTAAAGTACGTTTTTTCCAATCAATAGCGTCCCATGTCAGACCAATCAATCCAGCCGTTCTCAAACCCGTTTCTAATAACAAAGCATACTGTCTATAATTATGAGAACGCTCTGCGGCTTCAAGAAACTTTTCCTGTTCCTCAACGGTTAAGTATTTAATATCATCTACTGCCCGGACTGGTTTCGTATATCGAACACCATTCATAGGGTGCTTTGCAATAATATCATTCATAACTGCTGATTTGAACATAGTTCCCATTGAAATATAGGTCTGCCGGATTGTTGAGCCTGCATATTCTGTTTCCATTCGATTTAAGACAGCTTTACAGTGCATAGGTTTTACATCAGCTATACACATAGTTCCTATCAATGGTTGAATATTTCTTTCGTAACGCTCACGATAATTTCTAATCGTGTTTGGCGCAAGGTCACAAATGATATTATCAATCCAATAATTGAACCATTTGTCTACTGTCATATCAGGCGCAGTAACGATTAGATTATGTGTATCTTCATACTTTGCGTCAGCAAGCCATTTTTTTGCTTCTGGCAGCGTTTTGAAATATCCATTTTGACGCGTACCATTTTTAGCATAAAATCTTGCGAAATACAAACCGTCCTTTCTTTGACAAATACCTTTTCCACACTCTTTGCCTTTTAAATTTTTTCCCATGACGGACTCCTTTCACGTAAAAAAAGAGTCCAACGCAAATATAGAGTATATCACAAGGACTCCGTTTTTTCAAGCTTAACAGACAAATATTTCAGCTATTAAAGCATTCTTGAAATAAATGAATTAGGTTTTCTGCTTAACAGACAAATATTTCAGCTATTAAAGGCTATATAATCAATTCTCGGCGAATGTATTCCTCAAATTCTTTACGCTTCACTAACTTTCGTGTTCCAACATATAAAACAAAAGGGCAGTTTGGCTGTTTTAACATAGAATCAATCTTATTGATACCTATGTTGCTATATTCAGCGGCTTCCCTTATTGTTAATGTTATTTTCAAATGGATAGGTACTCTTACTTCTGTTTCCTTATATAAAGGCAGTTCTTTTTCTTCACTGCTATTTGATTTATTCATTAGAATTTCCCCCTATCTTTTTTCAATTTAACAAAAAATAGGCTCGTCAGACGGTCTTAGCAAACCTCACAAGAATTTCACTTCCGCATGGTTCTCATGCAGCTCTACCCGTTGCCTGCGACGCTTCTAACGCTCGGACTACGGCGGTAAAGGAGTATCATTATACCGATATATGGATTATGGCGGCAGAGTTGCTAAGTCTGCTTTGGAACGCTGATAATTCTCGCTCGTTTTGTCCCTCCTTTCGGTCATGGCGTATCAGCCCAACGGCTCCCCATATATCGAATGTATCCGATTTGCCTTATGCTGCGTCGCCGTTCTATTGCGCCGCTTTCTTTGTCA
>OCQC01000884.1_pt1 | contig 25725 bp, 23 predicted proteins | sample 1538401 | NCBI WGS metagenome assembly OCQC01 (sample SAMN04571689, study PRJEB22368) | human gut metagenome | biome: human gut; material: stool | host: Homo sapiens | place: Luxembourg | collected 2012-08-03 | reverse complement strand
GTGCTAATCTTGCTGCTGATTGTGCTTCTACTTCAAATCTTTTTATAAATTCTTCATCTGTGGTAAATTCATCCCTTAATATTTTTACAGCAACATATCTTTTTAAAACTTTATCTGTTGCTTTATATACAGTAGCCATTCCGCCATTTCCAACTTTTTCAATTATTTCATATCGATTTCCTAATAGCTTACCCTCTAAATTCATAATTTCTCTCTCCTTAAATAATGTAACCTTGTAAAATGCCTATATATTTTTTATTATTATTACTGTTATATTGTCATATCCGCCATTATCATTAGCCATTTGAACTAAGTTTTTAGTTGCTTGTTCTATATTTTTCTTTGCCTCTTTAAATATTTCTTCTTGTGACACTAAATTTGTTAAACCATCTGAATTCATGATTAATATATCATCTTTTAAAAATCCTTTTACCATTACATCTGGCTCAACAAAAGCATTACATCCAAGTGCTTTCATTAACATATTTTTTTGTGGATGATGTGCTGCTTCTTCTTGAGTTATTGTTCCATCTTTTACTAATTTTTGTACATAACTATGGTCTTGAGTTAATTTTCTCATAAACTCTTTTCTTATTCTGTAAATTCTACTATCACCTACATGTCCTATAAAAGCCCTATTATTATATATTAAACAAACTTCTAAAGTAGTACCCATTCCTGATAATTCTTTATTTTCTTTTGCTTTTTCATATACTACCATATTTGCATATTCCATATTAGTTGTATAATACTGTCTTTATCTTTTTCTATTTCTTTGAAATTGTTTTCTATATAGTTTTTTGCTGATTGTATTGCTAGTTTACTTGCTATTTCTCCTCCGTTGTATCCTCCCATTCCGTCTGCTAACATATATAATTGTACTTCATCTAGTGAATTAGATATATAAAAAGCATCTTCATTTATTTCTCTTACTTTTCCAACATCTGACTTTGCATATGCTTTTATCATGAATTCACCTCTTTCCGCTTTTTTATATACTATTTTTAACTATATCATTTATACCACAACTTATTGTTTTTTGCAATTAGTTTTTGTATATTTATACTATGCGTATTTATATTTTACAATATAAAAAAGAATTAATAATTTTTTATTAATTCTTTTTTCAAACTCGTTTTTGTTATCATAGTTCATTTATTTTATCTAAAGATAATCCTGTTATTTTTTTTATTACTTCTATATCTATGCCTTGTTGTTTCATTTTTTTAGCAAGTTCTATAGTCTTCTTTTCTTCGCCTTGTTTTCGTCCTTGTTTAACACCATCATTTAATCCTTTATCATATCCAGCACCTTCTATAGCCTTTTGATCCATTATGTATTTTTCTCTTAACTCTGCTAAATATCTCTCATTTTTATCTTGGCTAATTTTTTCTAAAATTTCTTTAGCTTTTTTTATTTCTCCATTAGACATATCTATCACCTTCGGATTTTTTATAAATTCTACCCATAGGTCTAGTGGTTTTCCATTTTTGTATTTCTCTACCTTAGGCAATTCTATTATATAAATTTCTATAACGTCTGTCAAGATTACATTTCCATAATCTTCTTCTCTGATATTCCATTTAGTCATATATTTTTCTATATCTCTTAGTCCAGAAATTTCATAATCTGTTATTAAAATTGCTATACATTTTTGCAACTCTGAGTAATCTTTTCCTTCTGTTATAGTTTGAATATACATCTTACTAGAATAGAACAAAATTCGTTTTTCTACATTTTTTTCGTCTATTACTTGCATCTCTATATCACAATTTATTTTATTATCTATTTTGGCCTTTACGTCTAGAATTCCTACTTTATCATCTAACATATCTTTAGGTAGTGTTAAGTTATTTTCTAAAACAACTTCTGTAATATTTTGATTTAAAACTGCGCTGATAAAACTTTTGGTTATTGTTTCATTTCCTTGATATCCAAATATTCTTTTAAAAACATAATCTATTTTAGGATTTAATAATTCGCTTTCTTCTTGTATTTTTATTTTGTATCACTTCTCCTTTTTTATTTTCTTATTCATGAATTTTGGCAGAATTGCCATGATTTTTTAGATTTAAACGAGTTTGAAAAAAGTATAAATATAATACTACATTTAATTACATTTTGCAAGCTCTTACTATTTCATAGAATTTTTATATTTTATTTTTTCGTCAACAAAATATAGCCATTTCCATTTACAGTTTTCATTGACTTTACTAGGCTTTGGCAGTATAATTTATTATGTATATTTTAATTTATACGTAATATATATTGAAAGGACTTTAAAATGAATAACAATTTACAAAAATTAGAATTTAATAAAATTTTAGATATATTAAGCTCTTTTTGTGTAACTGATAATGGTAAAAAATTAGCACTTGAATTATTGCCTAGCAATAGTTCTATGGAAGTAAAAAAATTATTAGCAGAAACTGAAGAAGCTGTAAACTTAAGTTATAGGAACTCTTTTCCTTCTTTTTATGAATTTTCTGATATTTCATATTCTATAAAAAGCTTGCAAAACGGTTCAACTCTAAATTGTCCTGCTATTTTAAATTTGAATACCATATTAAAAACAGCAAATGAACTAAAAAATTATTTTAACAAAGATTTTATTGATATAACAGAATATCCTATTTTGGCAGAATTATTTAATAGTTTATATTCTAATATAAATATTATCGAAACTATTGATAAATCTATTATTGACGAATTTACCATTTCTGATGATGCTTCGCCAGAATTAAAATCAATCCGAAGAAAGCAAAAATCTTTAGAACAAGATATTCGTAAAACTTTAAATAATATTATTCATTCTAGTAATTCAAAATATTTACAAGATAATATCATTACTATTAGAAATGATAGGTTTGTTATACCTGTAAAAGAAGAGTATCGCTCTCAAATAAAGGGATTTGTTCACGACGTTTCTAATGCTGGCTCTACTCTATTTATTGAACCTATTTCTATTTTTGAAATGAATAATAAAATAGCTGAGTTAAAATCTAAAGAAGAAATTGAAATTGAAAAAATTCTACAAAAATTATCATTTTTATTTGAACCATATACAGATGAATTAATATTAGATACTGAAATTATTAGTAAATTAGATTTTATTTTTGCTAAAGCCAGATATTCTAAATTGATTAATGGTATTACTCCAAAAATAAATGAAAAAAAATCTATTAATTTAATTGCTGCCAAACATCCTTTAATTGATAAAAGCCAAGTTGTTCCTATGTCTATAAATTTAGGTTCAGATTTTTCGACTTTATTAATTACAGGGCCTAATACTGGTGGAAAAACTGTAACTTTAAAAACAGTTGGGTTACTTACTGCAATGGCTTGTAGTGGTTTAGATATACCGGCAAAAGAAAACTCTAGTATTTTTGTTTTTGACCAGATATTTGCTGATATTGGAGATGACCAAAGTATTTTAAGTTCTTTAAGCACTTTCTCTTCTCATATGTTAAATATTGTGTCAATTATAAAAAATGCTACAACAAATTCATTAGTATTAATTGACGAATTAGGTTCAGGAACAGATCCTATTGAAGGTGCCAATTTAGCTATTAGTATTTTGGAAACACTACATTCTTTAGACGTTTTAACAATTGTAACTACACATTATCCAGAATTAAAAAACTATGCACTTGTTACAGATGGTTTTGAGAATGCTTCTGTTGAATTTAATGTAGATACATTAAAACCAACATATAAATTATTAGTTGGAATACCTGGAAAAAGCAATGCTTTTGCAATTAGCAAAAATCTTGGATTACCTGTTTCTATTATAAATCGTGCAAAATCTATGATGTCAGAAGAACAAGTAAATATTGAGGAATTATTAAAAAATATTTATGACCAAAAAAGTATTATAGAAAATGAAAAAACTGAAATTGATAAGAAATTACAACATATATCAGAATTAGAAAAATCTTTAGTTTTTGATAATGAAAATCTAAAAAAACAAGAGGCCGAAATAATAAATAATGCAAAAATAAAAGCTAGAAATATTTTATTAGATGCTAAAGAAGATGCAAATGAAATTATTAAAAATTTAAACGAATTAGAAAATAATTCTACATCACAGGCAAATAATTTCAGAAATAAATTGAATAAAAAAATTAAAGATATTACTTTAGAAAATAATGAAAAAGCATCACCTTCTGATAATAATGTTAACAAATTAGATAAAGCTGATATTAAACCTAATACAGAAGTATTTATAAAATCATTTAATAAAAACGGAATAATCGTATCACATATTTCTAAATCAAATGAAGTTCAAGTTCAAATAGGTGCATTAAAATTAAATGTTTCTATAAATGATTTAGAAAAAGTTAATAATGCTAACACCTCAAAATCAGCTACAGAAAATGTTTCCAAACACAGCAACTCTCTAAATTCTACATTTTCTAGTATTTCAAAAGCTAAAACTGTAAAAACTGAAATCAATGTTATTGGATATAATGTAGAAGAAGCAAATTTTGTTGTTGATAAATTTTTAGATGATGCAAGTTTATCAAAGTTACAAACTGTACGCATTGTTCATGGTAAAGGTACAGGAAAATTGAAAGATGGAATTCACAGATTTTTAAAAACTAATCCACATGTTAAGTCTTTTAGAATGGGAACATATGGAGAAGGTGAAATGGGAGTTACTGTTGTTGAATTAAAATAATTATTTCCTTTCAGCAAAATATTTTATTTGTATTTTTCGTAATATAGAACCCATTTAAAATAATATATTTTTATATAGAAATATCTATTAAAACAGTTACTAAGAAAGAAATAATATCATATTTTAGTAACTGTTTTATTTCTTGTAGACTTACGATCCAAATCTCACTATTTCTAAATAATTTTTCTATATTCATCTCTTATTATAATTTTCAATTATTATAATTTCACTATGCTCATTCTTTACCAATGTAAAATCTTTTTTTGTATTTTCTTCCATTCTTTCTTTTCTTACTTTTCTATTAAATTCAAATGGTTTATCCTTTATTATCTCAACATCTTTATCATAATCATAATAATTTATATTTAAATAATATGGATCAAATAGATATGCATAATCTTCATCTATTTTTGTTAATAAGCAATAGTGTTCGCAATCCTGAAATACCCTAACTATCGCAACTGCACCCTTGTTTATCTTCTCTTGTAGTTTTAAATTATATATAGAAATATCATTTCTTTGAATACTTGTACATTTTATATTCATTCCCATACTATTGGCATTTATATTTAACCACTCACATAAAAATCGCATTGCATTAACTGAAGTGCCACCTTTTCCAACTTCTCCAAAACTATTAGTTTGATCCAATGTATATTGCATTATATATTTATATATCTCTGGAGAAATTTCACTTCTTTTAAACAAATACCTTAGAGCATTTAAAAGTGTAGTAGTTCCACAATCATATTCTGTTATTTGGTAATCTAGTGGTGTTTTGGTATATTCATATTTTATGTTATTCATTTATCTAAATTTTCCTTTCATTATACTACCAAACTTCTTATTTTGGTAATTATTTCAATTTATAAATGTTTCATATCCTTAATTTTTTCTGTACTTATAAAAGCTTTAAACATATTTTTCTATTAAAATTACTGTTCTTCCGCTTCTTGTTGTTCCCTTAAATTCTTTTATTATAAATCTTCCTTTTCCTCTTATTGTTATAATATCACCCAATTTTATTTGTTTAGATACTTTGGTTTCATTTTGACCATTTATAAATACTCTTTCTTGTGCTATTATTTGTGCAGCTTTACTTCTTGAAGTTCTTGCTAAGTCTGATACTATATTATCCATTCTTAGTGAAGGTACTATTATTTCTATATTCTCTATTTTTATCTCTTTTTTTCTTATTTCTGTAATTTCATTAATTGTAATTGTTGCATTTTCAAATCTTGTAAGTGTTGGTAATTCTTTTTTTAATATTTCTGCAAATTCAGATACTACTATAATATCTGCACCATCTTCTGCCACTACTATGTCTCCAACTTTTTCCCTTTTTAACCCAAGTTTTACTATTCCACCCAAATAATTTCTATGTGTAAATTTTCCTTTATCTTCTTCTGTAAGTTCTATTTTAACTACTTTTAAGAATTTAGAATAATTTTTTGCAATCATTTCTTCTGTATAATTTTCTGGGTATGCTATTAAAATTTTTCTTTCACTATCTGGATATCCACCATATAATTTATAGTTTTGAATTTGATTTTTCTTCAAAAAACTTTCTGCAAGTGACACTTGATACATATCTAAAAAATCTGTACATTCTATTTTTCCTCTAGTCCTAGACATTTCTATTTTATCGATTATTTGTGCCAAACACATTTTATCTTCTTGTTTTTTATAGTCTCGTAATAATTGTTGTTTATCCATATTAATTATTCTTCTCCTTTTCTTTTATTTGTAGTTCTAAATATCTTTTTATTGTATTTTCATCTACATTATATCTCTTTTCCAATTCTTCTACACTTCCATGTTCAATAAATTTATCCGGATATGCAAAAGATTTAAATTTAATATTTTTCAAATTTTCATCTACAATTAATTCTTTTATGGCTGTTGTAAGTCCTCCTACTGATGTTCCATCTTCTATTACTATTACGTTTTTTGTTTTTGCTATTGATTCCTTTATTTTCTCCACATCTAATGGTTTTAAAAATCTTACATTTATTACTTCTACTTTTTCTAATTTTTCTGCTATTTTCACTGCTTTAGATACAGTTTTACCTATTGCAATTATTGTTGCGTTTTTTCCATATGTTAAAGTTTCTGCTTTTCCTAATTCTATTTTTTCTTCTTTATTAAATTTATATTTGTCTTCTCCACCTCGTGGATATCTTATTACAACTGGTTTTTCTAGTTTTATTGCAAATTCTATCATGTTTTCAAATTCTACAAAATCTTTTGGCGCCATAATTGTTAAATTAGGAACTATTCTAAAAAATGCCATATCTAATAGCCCTTGATGTGTTTCTCCATCTGCTCCAACTATTCCTGCTCTATCTACACACATAACTACTGGCAACTTTTGTATTGCTATGTCATGAATTACTTGATCATATCCTCTTTGATAAAATGATGAATATATTGGTACAACTGGTTTCATTCCTTCTTTTGCCATTCCTGCAGCCATACATAATGCGTGTTGCTCTGCTATTCCAACATCAAAAAATCTATCTGGAAATTTATTTGCAAATTCTGTTAAACCTGTCCCATCTTTCATTGCTGCTGTAATTGCCACAATTTTATCATCATTTTGAGCTAATTCTACTAATTTATCCCCTAATACTTTTGAATAGTCTTTAGATTTTTTCTTTTTACTTTTTCCTGTATCAATTTCAAATGGTCCTGTTGCATGGAATTTATCTGGATTTTCTTCTGCTATTTTATATCCTTTTCCTTTTTTAGTTATTACATGTAATAATACAGGTCCATCTAATTGTTTTGTAATATTTAGCATTCTTTCTAATTCTGCTTCATTATGCCCATCTACTGGGTCTAAATATCTAAACCCTATATCTTCTAAAAACATTTTAGGTATTACTAATTGCTTTATACTTCCTTTGAATTTTTGTACAATTTTTACTACTGGTTTACCCACTACTGGAATTTTAAGAATTACTTTTTTAGCAGATATATTAGGTTTTGTATAGCTTTTTCTAGTTCTAATTTTACTTAGCATCATACTTAAGCCACCAGTATTTTTTGAAATGCTCATTTCATTATCATTTAAAATTACTGTTAGTTTTGTTTTATTACATCCTGCATCATTTAGAGCTTCAAATGCCATTCCACCTGTTAAAGCTCCATCACCTATTACTGCAATAACAGAATTGTTTTCTTTTTTTATGTCTCTAGCTCTTGCCATTCCTAATGCTGCTGATATTGATGTGCTACTATGACCAGTATTAAAACAATCTGCTTCACATTCGTTAGTTTTAGGAAAACCTGCTATACCATCTAATTTTCTTAATGTTTTTAATTGTTCTTTTCTTCCTGTTAAAATTTTATGTATATAACTTTGGTGTCCTACATCCCATATAATTTTATCTTTTGACATATCAAATACACTGTGTAAGGCGATTGTAAGTTCTACCACGCCCAAATTAGAGGCCAAATGGCCTCCGTTTTCTGATACTACTTCTAATATGTATTTCCTTATTTCTTCTGCTAACTCGATTTTTTCTTGTTTTGATAATTTTTTTACATCCTCAGATGATTTTATTTTTTCTAACATTATATCACCTATATCTTGTTATTTATTTTGCTAATTCTAATATATTATTCATTATTTCATTTGTCACTTTGTCAAGTACTTCTTTGTCTTTTGCTTGTGATTTATATTCGCTGTAATCTAAAGGTTTTCCATATGTAATTGTCATTTTCCAATCTCCTTTTGTTCCACCTTTTATACCACAAGGAATTACTTTAGCTCCACTTCTTACTGCAAAAAATGCAACTCCATCTTTTACTTTTTGGCCTTTTTCTATGCCATTTCTAGTTCCTTCTGGGAATAATGCTATACATTTTCCATCTTTTAGTTCTTTTAATGATGTTTTTATTGCTGCAACATCTTTTTCATCTCTTTTTACTGGGATTGCTTCAAATACCCAGCCTAAAAATGCAAGAAATTTATTGCTATATAATTCTTCTTTTGCTAAAAATCTCATATTTCTTTTTCCTGTTGCTTCTATTAGAGGTGGATCTAAATAACTTCTATGGTTTCCACAAAATATTAATGCTCCATCTTTAGGAATATTTTCAGTTCCAACTATTTTTGCTCTATATACTACTTTAAAAAATGCAAAAAGTGCTCCTTTAACTATCCCTCTTAATACAACTCTTATACCTTGTTTTATCTTTTTCATTTTTTTATAATCCTTTCATTTTGTTTTTTATAATTTTTATAACTTCATCTGCTTCTTGTTGTGGAGTCATATTATCTGAATCTATATATATAGCATCTTCTGCCTGTTTCAATGCTCCTATCTCTTTTTCCTTATCGTTTTTATCTCTTATTTTTATATTTTCTAAAACTTCTTCATATGTCATTTCTATGCCTTGTTCTTTGTTTTGTCTAACACGTCTTTTGGCTCGTATTTCTTCACTTGCATCTAAATAAAACTTAACCTCTGCATTTGGAAATACATATGTTCCTATATCTCTTCCTTCCATAATGACATTTTTATCTTTTGCACATTGTCTAAATATTTCGTTTAATTTAAACCTTACTTCTTTTATTGATGATATTTGTGATACTATTTTTGCAACATCTTTTTCTCTTATTCTATCTGTTACATCTTCTCCATTTAAATATACTAAATCTTTTCCATTTTCATTTTTAAACTCTATTTTTGAATTATTTAAAATATTAAGTATCTCTTCTTTTTGTGCTACTTCTAAATTGTTTTGTATTGCCAACAAAGCAACACATCTATATGCTCCACCTGAACTTATATTTACTAAATTTAATTCTTTACTAACTATTTCTGTTATTGTTCCTTTTCCGCTTCCAGCTGGTCCATCAATTGCAACTATCATTTTACTCTTCCTCCTCATCTTTTGGTACATATATATTTTTTGCCACAACTTCTAATTCCACAACATTCATTGCTGTTAATTTTTCAATTTCTTTTTTGGCTTTTTTCTTAAATTCTGTAAGTCCATCTACAACATTATATCCATAAACAATGCTTACTTCCATATATAATCTTGCACCTTCCCCAAAGTTGTCAACTCTTGTTTTTAATATTTTATGGATTGCAGGACTTTGTGCTGCTAGATATTCTAATATTTGTCTAAATACTAAATCTGATATTGTGAATTTCCCCATATAACTAAATGTTGGTCTTATTATTGATTTTTCTGATATATATGGTTTTTGCCCTTTTCCATTTGATTTAAATATTTGTAATGGGTCTAACAAATATCCTGAAAAATCTTTTTTTATTTCAAATGTTGGTACAGGTATTACGTGTTTTCCTTCTGTAACTCTTATTCTTCTAGCTGTTTCCATTTCTTTTTGTGTTGCGACATCTGTAATATATGTTGTATCAGATACAGGAGGCAACCCAAGGTTTGCAGCGATTTTTTGTACCATTCCATCAGATGTTCCTAATATTAAAATACTGTCTGGTTTATATTTTTTTAATGCTTTTGTTATTGTCTCTTTTTCACTATCTTCATAAAATAATGCATGTTTTACTGTTGCAACTTTTGTTTCAGCCTTTTTGGCAGATTCTCCTGCTACTACCTCATTATCTTTTATTAATAATCCATCATCTATTATAAAATGTGTTCCTTTTTCTCCTGCTACCATTTGTGCTCTATAACTTTTTCCAGTTCCAGATGGACCTACAAAAGCATAGACTTTTATTTTTTTCATAAATGGTAATTTTTCTTTTATATCGTCTAATATCATCTTTTTCCTCCTATTGTTTTAGGTTTTTTCTACGTAATTGCCCACAAGCTGCATCAATATCTGAGCCTAATTCTCTTCTTATTGTTGCAACAATTCCATGGTCATTTAAATAATCTCTAAATTTCATTATATTATCATTTGAGCTTTTTGTATATTTTCCATTTTCTATTTTGTTAATTGGTATTAAATTAACATGACATAACATTCCTTTTAACAATTTAACTAGTTGTTTTGCATCTTCTAAATTATCATTATTGTCTTTTGCTAAAGCATATTCAAATGATATTCTGCGGTTTGTTGTTTCAATATAATCCTTACATGCTTGAATTAGTTCTTCTATTGGATATGCGTTATTTACTGGCATCATACTACTTCTTTTTTCATTATTTGTTGCATGTAATGAAATTGAAAGTGTACAAGGAATATTTTCTTTTGCTAATTCATATATTTTAGGTACAAGTCCACTTGTAGAAACACTTATATGTCTTGCTCCAATATTTAATCCTTTAGGATTATTTATTATATGTATTGCATTTATTACATTATCATAATTGTCTAGTGGTTCACCAATTCCCATAAATACTACATTTGATATTCTAACACCTGTATCTTGTTCTACTGCTAATATTTGTTCAACTATCTCTCCTGATGTTAAACTTCTTACAAAATTTATTCCTGTTGATGCACAAAATTTGCATCCCATTTTACATCCAATTTGAGATGATACACATATACTATATCCATGATGATAACTCATAAGTACTGTTTCTATTGCATTTCCATCTAGTACATCAAATAAATACTTTATTGTTCCATCTTTTGATTCTTGTTTTCTTAATATCTCAAAATTACATATTGTATAATTTTGTTTTAGTTTCTCTCTTAGTTCCAAAGATATATTAGTCATTTCATCAAATGATTTTACTTTTTCTTGAAATATCCATTTGAATATTTGCTCTGCTCTAAATGGCTTTTCTCCCATGTTTTCTAGTTCTTTTTTTAATTCTGGTAAATTATAATCTTTTATATTTTTCAATTTTTACTTCAATCCTCTCTTATTCCATGTATCCTAGGCTTTTATATTATTACTAGATTTATCTGTTTACTCCTTATAAATGGAACTTTCTTATGACCGCTTCTTTTACATCTTTTGCACATAATGCAAGTGTTACAATTAAATTCATTACTGATACAGCCACTGCAACTATACTAAGTGTTTTATCATGTATTAAATTTTCATGTATGAATACAACTGGCATTATACTAAATATTACTATTAATAATTGATATATTGCATATTTTATATATTTTTTATGACTTACAATTGTTAATACAAACATTGTTATATTAGCAATTATTATTAAGATTGGAATTGCTATATTAACTGACCAACCACGAAATTTCAAATTGTAATCTATATATACTGCTAAAATTGATATTGCAATTGTTTGTAGTAATACATGGCCTGCAATATTTATATTTTTATTTATAGCATACATTACTGTTATCCATATATACAATATTCCCGCATTTGTTAATGCCGCCCATGGTATTCCTGGAGTTGTAAGTCTATTTATTACAACTAATAATATGGCAATTAAAACAGAGGCTAACATACATATTTTTAATATCATATCACTTTTTTTACTACTTAATTTCTTTGGATATATCATCTAAAACACCATTGCTTTCTATTGTTACATCAATTCCTCTTTCTCGTAAGAATTGATAAAATCTTTTTTCAATACTATTATCTTTTAATATTGATGTAAATGTAAATACCATTTTATTTTCAAATGTACAACTTGAACATTTTATTTTTTCTACTGGTTCTGGAGCAATTAACATTAAGAAGTAATCAATATAATCTTGGTATTTACCTATAATTCCTATTCTTCCTATATTTGAATATGTTATTGTTGTATATTTTCTTATTTCTAAATAACTTAATCTTACTAATATCTTTTTCAAAAATAATGGGACCACTTTTACTGCTATATTATTTCCTAATTTGACATTAGCAGACATTGTTTTCATTATTTCTTCTTCTGTTAGTCTTTGTTTAAAATCATTTTTCACAAATTCTACTATTTTATCAAATGTTTCCATATTTTCCTTTTTCGCTATTAATGTGATATATGAAAAGAAATTTGCCATTGTTTTTGATTGAAAATATTTTTTTAAATTAACTGGTATGCATACTTTTATTGGCTTTTTTCCATTATATTTTTTGTAATTTTCTTCATAAATAGAATATATTAAAACTGATGTTAAATATTGTGTAATTGTTGCTTCATATTTTTTACATTCTTGTTTTAATTGCTCTAAATTAATAATTTCATGAATAGCAGATATAGCTCCCAATCCTATTTTTCTACCTTTTAATTCATATGCTTTTTGTGATGATGCATTTGATTTTGATTTTTTATCATAATTTTTCATATAACTATCTTCTGTATCATATTCAATTTTTCTAAGTGTTCTTTCATCATTAAACTCTTCTGGATGTAGTATTTCTAAATAGTTATATATTATTTCTTTAAAAAATGTCATTCCACTATTTCCATCTGTTAAAGAATGGAATATGTCAATATTTATTTTGTTTTCAAAATATGTTACTTTAAATTGGTAATTATTGTTTGTTCTTGGATTTATATATTTGCATGGATATTCTTTTTCTTTTTCTATTATTGGCTTTTTTGGATTTTCTTCAAAATAATACCAAAAAAATCCTGCTTTCATCCTTACTTTAAATGACTTATATTCTTCTAGTGTTTTTATTACAGCTTTTTCTAACTTTTTAGGGTAAACTTTTTCTTTCATTACAGCAGAAAATCTAAATACTGTACTATATTTTTTTCCAGCAGAAATTGGAAAAATTTTTGCAGAATTATCTAGCCTTCTCCAAGATAATCTATTTTCTTCTTTTTTCATTATAAACCTTCTTATTTTAATTTTTTATGATTTTATTAAATTTAATTCGTTTACTTGTTAATAATTTTAATATAAAATATATTTTTCAATTTTCATATTATTCTTATTCCATATTTTGTACAATCAATAATTAACCACTTCTAACAAATCTTGATATGCTTTTTCTATAAGTTCCTTGTCTCCTTTTTGATTTACTATCCAAATATGACCAGCCTTTTCGTATTCTTTTGCATCTATATTTATTCCTTGATTTTGTGCTTTTTCTTTTAAAATGTGAACATCTGGATTTAGTATATCATATGTTCCTGTAAATATTGTTAGATTTTTTAATTTTGATAAATCTCCATCTATTGGATTTACTAAATAGTTGTTAATTCCATCATTTCCAGCATACGCAATTCCGGCTAGCTTTAGACTTTCCTTATTTAATTCTTTATCATTTTTTTGAATTTTATCAATCTCAGGATTGGTTAATCTTACATCTAACCAAGGAGAAATCAATATTGTTTTTGATGGCATTTCATATTCACTTTCTACTGCTATTTTTTCTAATAAAGCTATTCCCATACCGCCACCAGCTGAATCTCCCATTAGAATAATATTATCAGCACCAACTTTATCTACTATTTCTTTATATAGCGGTTCTATCATATTAAATACATCTTTATAAGTATATTTAGGTGCAAGCGGATAATCTGGTAATATTATTGTATTATTCGTATCTTTTATCAACTTTTCTACAAAATTCCAGTGCTCATTCTCTATTTCTCCAACATATGCTCCACCATGTAAATATAAAATTACTTTTCCACTTGGTTCATTATCACTTGGAGTTAGAATAAATACATTTCTTTCCATATATTTTTTATTTTCTATACTATACCAGCTTTTTTCTTCTTTAGGAGTCTTACTTTCTAAACCTATAAATTTAAAATATCCGAAGATCAATAAACTTATTATTATAATTATCACTAACAATATAGTAATTATTATTCCTACCTTTTTGATCATTTTATAAAATTCCTTTTATTCTTAACTTTAAACTTCATTTATTTTATCATATTTGTATATAAAACTCAAGAAATGATTTTGGGGTCGGAGCAAAAAATCATTTTTATTTTTCTTCTATTTTTAAAATAAAAAATATCCTAGTGCATAAATTATACACTAAGATATTTTTATATACTTTTCTAAAATAATTTTTTGCTCCGACCCCAAAATCATTTTATCCAAATAAACCACGTTTTTTTACTGGTGGTTGTTCATTCATTGTTTTTGCAAGTTGAACTAATAATTCTCTTTGTTCTTTTGATAATCTTTTTGGTGTTTGAACTGTTACTGTAAATACAAAATCTCCTGTAACACTTGAATTTATTGACTTAAATCCTTTATTTCTTATAGTGAATTTACTTCCTGTTTGTGTTCCTTCTGGTATTTTATATTTTTCCTTAGTTCCGTCTACCATTGGTATTTCTAGTTCTGCACCTAAAGTTGCTTGTGTTATTGTTATTGGTATTTCACATAACACATTATTTCCTTTTCTTGTATATATGCTATTTCTTTTTATTTTTACTGTTATATATAAATCACCTTTAGGTCCGCCTTTTTTACCTGGTTCTCCTTCGCCTCTTAATACTACTGTTTGATTATCATCTATACCTGCTGGTATTTTTACTTTTATTTTAGGTTGTTTTCTAACTGTTCCTTTTCCTCTACAATTTTCACAAGGTTCTTTTATAATTTCACCTGTTCCATGACATGCACTACAAGGTCTTGTTGTTTGCATTTGTCCTAATATTGTACTTTGAACCTGTGTTACTTGACCTGTTCCATTACATGTTGGACATTTAATTGGTGATGTTCCTGGCTTAGCTCCTTTTCCATGGCATACAGAACATTCTTCATCTCTTGTTATTACAATTTCTTTTTCTACTCCCATAAATGCTTGTTCAAATGTTAAGTCAAGCCTTACATTTAAGTCTGCTCCTTTTGTTGGTCCTTGTTTTCTTGATGATGAAGTTCTTCCTCCAAATATAGAAGAGAATATATCTCCTAAATCTCCAAAGTCACCAAAACTATCAAAACCTGAACCATTATAAGAATAGTATCCTCCTTGACCTCCAAAAGGTCCTCCAGCTCCGCCAAATCCTTGTGGTCCATCAGCCCCAAATTGGTCATACATTTTTCTCTTCTGCGGATTTGATAATGTTTCATATGCTTCATTTACTTCCTTGAATTTAGCTTCTGCTTCTTTCTTATTATCTGGGTTAGCATCAGGATGGTACTTCTTGGCTAATTTACGATATGCCTTTTTTAGCTCATCATCTGTCGCGTTTTTATTTACACCTAAAACTTCATAATAATCTCTTTTCTCTGCCATTACTTTTTCTTCCCTTTCTTAGAAAACATATATTCATTATAATAAAAGGATTAAAGGAATACCCCCTTAATCCCTTCTACTATAATTGTTAGTAATTATTTGTTTTCATCATTTTTGTCATCTTCTACTTTGTAATCTGCATCATATACATTTCCATTAGCATCTGTTTTTGGTCCTTCTCCTGCATTTTCTGTACCTTGTGCTCCAGTTGCTCCATTTGGATTTGCATTTTTATATAATTGTTCTGACATATCATAAAATACTTTTGTTAATTTTTCTGTAGCTTCTTTGATTTTAGCTGTATCACTTGTTTCTAATGCTTTTTTAGTATTATCAATTTCAGCTTCTACTTTAGCTTTTTCTTCTCCGCTGATTTTATCTCCTAAGTCTTTTAAAGTTTTTTCACTGTTATATACTAAACTTTCTGCATTATTTTTAACTTCGATTTCTTCTTTTTTCTTTTTATCTTCTTCAGCATGTGCTTGTGCATCTTTTACAGCTTTATCTATATCTTCATCAGATAAATTTGTAGAAGCTGTTATTGCTACATCTTGGCTGTTTCCTGTTGCCATATCTTTAGCAGATACGTGAACAATACCGTTTGCATCAATATCAAATGTAACTTCAATTTGAGGTACTCCTCTTGGGGCTGCTGGAATTCCTGTTAATTGGAATCTTCCTAATGTTTTATTATATGCAGCCATTTCTCTTTCACCTTGTAATACGTGAACTTCTACTGATGTTTGACCATCTGCAGCTGTTGAGAAAATTTGTGATTTCTTTGTTGGGATTGTTGTGTTTCTATCTATTAATTTTGTGAATACTCCACCATATGTTTCAATACCTAATGATAATGGTGTTACATCTAGTAATACTAAATCTTTAACATCTCCTGATAATACACCACCTTGGATTGCTGCACCAATAGCAACACATTCATCAGGGTTGATTCCTTTATCTGGTTCTTTTCCTGTTATTCTCTTAACTACTTCTTGAACAGCTGGAACTCTTGTAGAACCTCCAACTAATAATACTTTGTGAATATCATTTGCTGTTAATCCTGCATCTTTTAATGCTTGGTTAACTGGTCCAGCTGTTGCTTCTACTAAATCATGAATTAATTCTTCAAATTTAGCTCTTGTTAAAGTTACATCTAAATGTTTTGGTCCTGTTGCATCTGCTGTAATAAATGGTAAGTTGATTTGTGTTTGTTGAACACCTGATAATTCAATTTTAGCTTTTTCAGCTGCTTCTTTTAATCTTTGCATTGCCATCTTATCTGTTGATAAATCAATTCCATTTGATTTCTTAAATTCAGATACAAGATAATCTATAATTCTTTGGTCAAAGTCATCTCCACCTAAATGAGTATTACCATTTGTTGCTAAAACTTCGAATACACCATCACCAATATCTAGAATAGATACATCGAATGTTCCTCCACCTAAATCATATATCATTATTTTTTGATCTTGTTCTTTATCCATTCCATAAGCAAGTGCTGCTGCTGTTGGTTCGTTTATAATTCTTAAAACTTCTAGTCCAGCAATTTTTCCAGCATCTTTTGTTGCTTGTCTTTGACTGTCACTAAAGTATGCAGGTACTGTTATAACTGCTTGTGTTATTTTTTGTCCTAAATAATTTTCTGCATCTGTTTTTAATTTTTGTAATATCATTGCAGAAATCTCTTGTGGAGAAAATTTTTCTCCATCAATGTCTACTTTTTCGTTTGTTCCCATTTTTCTTTTTATTGATATAACTGTATTTTCTGGATTTGTTACAGCTTGACGTTTTGCTATTTGTCCTACTAATCTTTCTCCATTTTTAGAGAATGCTACTACAGATGGTGTTGTTCTGTTTCCTTCTGCATTTGGTATTACTACTGGTTCTCCTCCTTCCATTACTGCTACACATGAATTTGTTGTTCCTAAATCAATTCCTATTATTTTTCCCATAATAAATTACTTCCTTCCTCTTTTTTGTCAGGGGACACATCTTTACATTCCTTCACTTCCACTAGAGATAAGATATGTCCCATCCCCTTGTGAATTAGTGATTACTATTATTTTAATGTGTGCTGACTTTATATATTTTTTAAAATTAATAACTGTTTATTTTTATGCTAATTAGCTACTACAACCATAGAATGTCTTATAACTTTGCTTCCTATTTTATAGCCTTTTCTGTATTCTTGTACAATTTCCTTGGCATTTTTGTCAGGGTCTTGCACACTGCTTACTGCCTCGTGTAAACTTGGATCAAATGTTTCTCCAAGTGCTGGAATTTCTTCAACTCCTTTAGATTTTAGAATATCTTTAAATTGCTTTAACACTAGTTCAACACCTTTTTTGTATTCAGTATCTTGTGTTTCTACTTTTAAAGCATTTTCAAGATTATCTACTATTGGTAAAAACATTTCAACAACATCACCTAAAATAGAATTATACATTGTTTCTCGTTCTTTACCGCTTCTTTTCTTGTAATTTTCGAATTCTGCTAAAACTCTTTTATATCTGTCATTCAATTCGTCTAATTCTTGTTGCTTTGGATCTATTATGCAGTCATTTTTCTTTTCTTCTTGTACATTTTTTGCTTTTTCTTCTTTATTTTTTTCAGCTTGTTCATTTTTTTCTTCTTTATCCATAATTTACCTTCTTTCTATTCTAACTTTTATCTTCTTTGTTGTCATCTCCATTTAATTTTTTACTAATATATTTCATTACAGAAATAACTTTTGCATAATCCATTCTTTTGGGGCCTATTATTCCAATTGTTCCCAAATCTTTATTTCCTATTCTATGCTTGAAAGTTACTATACTGAAATCTTTTAATTCTTCTTTTTCATTTTCTTCACCAATATAAACATTGATATCCTTAGCAAAACCTGTGCTTAACATATCTGCCATTAATTCTTTTTCATCTAATATATTAACAAAATTTTTAGCCACTTCTAAGCTATTAAATTCAGGCAATTCAAATAACTTATTTGCACCTTCTAAATGTACACTTTCTTCTTCAACTACTTTTCTCATTTGCTCAATAATTGGTTTTATCAAATTAACACTATAGCTCATTTCTTCTACTAAATATTTTTCTAAAGGCCTATCAATTTTTGTGATTGGTTCACCTTTTAGTTTATTATTAAACATATAGCTTAATGTTTGAACTTGATTTTCTGTTATATCTTCGTCAAATTTTATTATTGTTTCTTTTACTAAACCTGAATCTGTTAAAATAACGGCCATCATCATTCTAGGACTTAATAGTACAAATTTTATACTTTCTATTTTTTGTACATCTGAACTTGGTCCTATTGATACTGTGGTATAATGTGTTATTTCTGATATTGTACTTGATGCTATTTTAGTTATTTCTTCCATCTCATTAACTTTTGTTTCTAGTTTATCACTTATATATTTTATTTCATCTAATGTGATTTTATCATCATTCAAAAGCTCATCTACATAATATCTATATCCTTTAGCTGATGGAATTCTTCCTGCTGAAGTATGTGGTTTTTCTAAGTAACCCATTTTTTCTAGTTCTGCCATTTCATTTCTTATTGTAGCACTACTGCATTCTAATCCTTCTAAATTCATTATCGCATTAGAGCTAACAGGTTCTGCGGTTTGAATATATGCCTCAACAATTGCTTGTAATACTCTTTTTTTTCTTTCATCTAACACTTTTTTCTCCTCCTCTTTTGGGATATGTTAGCTTCTTTTTTAGCACTCTTTATGTCTGTTTGCTAATTTCGTATATTATAATACTATATTTTTTAGCACTTGTCAAGTCTTTTTGCTAATTTTTAAAAAATTATTTGAAATAATATGAAAAAGCGAAAAAGGGGTCGGTCCTTAATTTAGCAATTTTGCTAAATTAAGGACCGACCCCTTTTTCACACCTTTTTCACAAATTTTATAAATGCAATACTCTTGATTTAATTTCTTTAGTCTTACCAACATTCCAGAAATTCTCTCCCAAATATCCGCAAGTACGACGAACAACATTCATTTTATTATGGTCTTTATTTCCACATTGTGGGCATTCCCACTCATTTTGATCATTAATTATCATCTCTCCGTCATATCCACAAACTTGGCAATAATCTGACTTTGTATTAAATTCAGCATATTGAATATTATCATATATAAATTTAACAACTTCTTCTAATGCTTGTAAATTGTTTTTCATGTTTGGAACTTCTACATAAGAAATTGCCCCGCCTCCAGATAATGGTTGGAATTCACTCTCAAATTTCAATTTATGGAAAGCATCAATCTTTTCTCTAACATCAACATGATATGAATTTGTATAATATCCCTTATCTGTAACATCTGGTATGCTACCAAATTTTTCTTTATCAATACGAGCAAATCTATAGCATAGAGACTCTGCTGGTGTTCCATATAAAGAAAATCCTAATCCTGTTTCTTTTTTCCATTTATTAGCTCTATCTTTTAGATATCTCATAACTTTAATTGCAAACTCATGTCCTTCTGGAGTTGTATGTGATACTCCTCTCATTAATTTTGTAGTCTCATATATTCCTATATAGCCTAAAGACAATGTTGAATATCCATCTTTTAAGTATTTATCAATCTTTTCACCTTTTTTCAAACGTGCTATCGCACCATTTTGCCAGTGAATTGGAGAAATATCTGATGATGTTCCTAATAAAGAATAATGTCTGCACATTAATGCTTCTTTACAAAGTTCTAGTCTTTCATCTAATAACTTCCAGAATTTATCGTCATCTCCTTGTGCAATTATAGCTATTTGTGGCAAGTTAATACTTACAACACCTTGATTAAATCTTCCTTCAAATTTATAATTTCCATTTTCATCTTTCCATGGAATTAAGAAACTTCTGCATCCCATTGGGCTAAATACATTACCTTCATAGTTTTCTTTCATCTTTTTAGCTGATATATAATCAGGATACATTCTCTTTGCAGAACATTTTACTGCTAATTTTGTTAAATAATCATATTTTCCACCTTTTAAGCAGTTATGTTCATCTAATACATATACTAATTTTGGAAATGCTGGTGTTACATATACTCCAACTTCATTCTTTATTCCTTGAATTCTTTGCTTTAAGATTTCTTCTATTATCATAGCATTTTCTTTTATGTATTCATCATCTGGCTCTAAGTGTAAGAATAATGTTACGAATGGGGATTGTCCATTTGTTGTCATTAATGTATTTATTTGATATTGAATTGTTTGTACACCTGCTGCTAATTCCTCTTTTACTCTATCATTTACCATATCTTCTATTGTTTGTTTAGGTAATTTTCCACCATATTTTTCTGTTAATCTTTTTTGGAATTTATCATGACTTCTTCTTAAATATTTTCCTAAATGTTTCATATCTACTGATTGTCCACCATATTGGTTACTTGCTACTGCTGCAATTATTTGTGTTGTTACAGTACATGCAACTTGGAAACTCTTTGGACTTTCTATCATTTTTCCATTCATTGCTGTTCCATTGTCTAGCATATCTCCAATATTAATTAGGCAACAGTTAAATATTGGTTGTACAAAATAATCTGCATCATGGAAATGTAAAATTCCCTCTTCATGTGCTTTTGATATCTTTTCTGGCAATAAAATTCTTCTTGTTAAATCTCTTGAAACTTCTCCTGCTATGTAATCTCTTTGTGTAGATGCAAGCATTGTATTTTTATTTGAATTTTCTTCTGCTAATTCTTTATTTTCATTTCTGATTAATCCTAAAATAGATTCGTCTGTTGTATTTGATTTTCTAACCAATGCTCTTGTATATCTATATACTATATATTTTTTAGCTAATTCATACTTGTTAAGTTCCATTAATTTTTCTTCTATAACATCCTGAATGTCTTCTACTAACATTCTCTTTTTTCCTAAATCCTCTATATATGCAATAATTTCATTAATTTCGTCTTTTGTAGCTTTTTCTTTTCCTCTTACCTCTTTATTTGCTTTTTCAATTGCTACTTCAATCTTATCCCTATCAAATTCGATTGTTCTTCCGTCTCTTTTAATTACTTTCATCTTACCCCATTCCTTTCTTATGTACAAACCTTTGAGCTAAGCCACTTCCAAGTGTTTTATATAGTATTTTTTTGTTCGATTTGTATGTACTTATTATATATTTATTTTTATAAAAAACTGTTGCATTTGCAACAAAAATGAAATATAATTATTTTGATTTTTTCATAATTTAAAGTATATTAATTATGTCGAATTTTGTAACTTTAGTGTCACAAGATTTTGACAATTTTGGGGGTTATATTTATGGATACTAATTTTGATAAAAAAATTTTTATAGAAAATTTTAGACATAATTGTTCTAGAGTTCAAATAAAAAAATTTATAAAAGGTGAAACAGTTACAACCTACATAGAAAAACGTAATCAAATTTGCATTATTTTATCAGGTGAAGTTGATTTAATTAGATATGATTTTAATGGTAATAAAACTATTATAGGTCATTTTGTTGATAATGATATTTTCGGAGAAGTTTTTTATCCTGCAAATACAAATAATGAGCTTTTTGCAGTTGCTCGTAAAAATTCAGAAATTCTATTTTTTACATATGATACTCTTTTTTCTAAATGTAGAAAAAATTGTGATTTTCATAGAATTCTTACAAGCTCTTTAAGTGAACTTTTTCTAGATCAAATTGTATCACTAAATCTACGTATCGAACTTTTGACCAAGCGAAATATTAGAGGAAAAATATTAGCTTATTTTGACTTAGTTTCCAAACGTTCTTTGAGAAAAACTTTTTCTTTGCCTTATTCATACACTGATTTAGCTGATTACCTTAGTGTAGACAGAAGCGCAATGATGAGAGAAATAAAACTTCTTATTGATGAAAGATTTATCAAAAAAAATGGTAATAAAATAACCTTATTATATTAACTTTATTGCATATTTTGTATAAATTTGCATACACTCTTACAAATTAGTTTTATCTTGTAGGAGGTAACCATGAAAAAACTTAAATCTTTACTTATTATTTTCTTAATGATTGTTTGCAATTTTAATATTTGTTTTGGATTTTCTGAAAATTATACTTGGTCTGTTTTAGATTCATCTATAACAGCATCCACTCCACTCACTGAGCCTGAACAAGTTTTAGATAACAACTCATTAAACTTAGAAGCTGGTGCAGCAATTTTAATTGAACAAAATAGTGGGCAAATTTTATATGGTTATAATGTTCATGAAAGATTACATCCTGCAAGTGTAACTAAAGTAATGAGTTTGCTTCTAATAATGGAAGCTCTTGATAGCGGAAAAATCACATTAGATACTCAAATTCCTTGTAGTACAAATGCCGCAAGCATGGGTGGCTCACAAATTTGGTTAGATACTAGAGAAACTTTAAACGTAAATGATATGTTAAAAGCAATAGCGGTAGTCAGTGCGAACGATTGTGTAGTGGCTCTCGCCGAATATCTTGGAGGCACTGAAGAAGGTTTTGTTCAGATGATGAATGATAAAGCCAAAGAATTAGGAATGAATGATACTACATTCAAAAATTGCCATGGATTAGATGAAGATGACCATCTAACTTCTGCATACGATATTGCCTTAATGTCTAGAGAATTGTTAACTAAACATCCTAAAATAACAGAATACACAACAATTTGGACAGATACTTTAAGAGATGGAAAATCTTCCCTTTCAAATACAAATAAATTAGTTAGAAATTATGCTGGATGTACTGGTTTAAAAACAGGTTCTACTTCACTTGCATTATATAATCTTTCCGCTTCTGCAACGCGTGATGGATTATCTTTAATTGCTGTTGTTATGAAAGCTCCAACAGCCGCTAAACGTTTTAGCAATGCTACTAGTTTACTAGATTATGGTTTCAGTAATTTTTCATATAAAACTTTTGCAGTTCAAGGAGATGTAGTAAAATCTATTTCTGTTAATAAAGGTGTTCAAAATGAAGTAAATGCTGTTTATGAAACCTCTCCTGCTCTTCTTATAAAAAAGGGAGAAGAATCAAATATAACTTATGAAATTAATTTAAATGATTCAATTCAAGCTCCTGTTGATAAAGGTCAAATCCTTGGAACTATAACATATTCAATGAATGGAAATGTTCTATTAAGAACTAATCTTGTAGCAGAAAATTCAATAGAAAAATCTGGATTTTTAAACATCACTAAAAACATATTTAGCATTTGGTTTAATTTATCAAGAAACTAACTTTTTTGCAAAAAACTCTTGTATTTTTCCAAATTCTATGGTAAACTAGTTAATAGTCATGTTTATTATTTTAAATAGGAGGTGCATTTAATCATGGCAAAATGTGAAATTTGTGAAAAAACAGCTATTCATGGAAATAAATTAAGTATAACACGTTCTCATATCAGTAAAAGAGCTCCACGTACTTGGAAGCCAAACTTAAGAACAGTAAAAGCTGATGTTGATGGAGAAATAAAAAGAATCCATGTATGTGCTAATGGAAAAGTAAAAAGAGCACAATAATAAAAAAACGCTTGAATCAAAAGCGTTTTTTTATTTTATCTTAAATATGTTTTGCACTCAATTTAATAATCAAATCCATGTTATCATCTTCTGCCACTTTATTCCTTCTTATTGCACCACATTTCTTACATTTAAAAACAATTATATACCCTTTTTTAGAGTTTGTTTCCAATCCAATAGGTTCTAATATGCCATGGCATGTTTCTGCCCTATCTCCTGGATTTATATCCAAATGTTTTGAATGTAAACAATATGGGCAATGGTTCCTGCTAGTATAACCTAGCTTAGGAACTTTCTTACCACAATTTTCACAAATAAATTCTTCATCTATTTTTGTAAATTTACTTTTTTCTAACACTCTATGCCTCCAATTATGTTTATCCTTTAAAATCTCCTCCACCTAAAAATTCTCTTAATAAAGAATTAGATGGAACCATATCTTTTGGAATTGACTTAAAATAGCGTAATATTTCTAGCAATCTTTGTGCCTCTGCAAATTCAGGTTCATCTCTTGTGATCTTTTCTAACAATGGAACTACATCATCTTTTAGAACACCTAGTTCATATATAAGTGATGTGTTAAATATACTGTCTGCTTGTTCTTGGTATGGGAATATATTTTTTTCTTCTCCTCTATTTACATTATCCCAAGTAGAAATTGTATTTTGAGCCGTATATCCTCTAAATTTGCTGTCTCTTGCCATTCTTCTAATTAATCTAGTATCTGTTGTAGAAATTCTATTAATTGCATCCATGTTAAGAACTGTTAATGCACTTATATAAATCTTGTACTTTTGGTCTTGAGGAATCCTTTCTGTTAGCTTATCATTTAAGCAATGAATTCCTTCAATTACAAGAACATCATCTTTTCCTAATTTTATTTTATTTCCATTATACTTTTTAGTTCCCTCTTGAAAATCAAATTCAGGCATTTCAACTTCTTCGCCATTCAAAAGAGCCAACAAATGCTTATTAAATAAGTCTATATCAATTGCATTAATACTTTCAAAATCATATTCTCCCTTTTCATTTAATGGAGTATCTTTTCTTTCAACAAAATAATTGTCTACAGAAATTGTTACAGGTCTTAGACCATTTATTTTTAATTGTATGCCTAATCTTTGCGCAAATGTTGTCTTTCCAGAAGATGATGGGCCTGCTATTAATATCATTTTTACGCCTTTTCTAGCTGCAATTTTATCTGCAATTTGAGAAATCTTTTTTTCATGTAAAGCTTCTGATAATAAGATTAAATATTTTATACTATTCTCTTCTACAGCTTTGTTTAATCTGTATACTGTACCTACATTCAAAACTTTGTAGATTGTCTCATATTCTTGTAATGCCCATAATAATTTTTTTGTCTCTTGAAATTCTGGTAAAACATTTACATTTTTTGAACTTGGATATCTCAACAAAAATCCATCACTATATTTTTGTAAATCAAAAATTTTAGTTATTCCT